>ERZ809772.713-NODE-713-length-7606-cov-4.69514_pt1 | contig 7606 bp, 8 predicted proteins | sample MGYA00520313_ERZ809772 | MGnify/ENA primary metagenome ERZ809772 (study PRJEB31588, sample SAMN03401199) | human gut metagenome | study: EMG produced TPA metagenomics assembly of the PRJNA231909 data set (A prospective, longitudinal analysis of the... | reverse complement strand
GGCGGCGACTGGTGGAGCGGCCTGTTTGGCAGCAGCTCCTCTTCTTCCAGCACCGAGACCGGCACCGAACAGGGCACAGCGGGCAGCGGCGACTCTTCGCAGAAACCGCTGACCGACTGGTGGTCCTCGCTGCTGAGCTGACGGAGGCGTGCATGAAGGGATATATCACAAAGGGCATCGGCGGCTTTTACTATGTAAAAACGCCGGAGGGCATTGTGGAGTGCAAGCCCCGCGGAATTTTCCGCAAACAGAAGATCACGCCGGTGGCGGGCGATGAGGTGACGCTGGAGACCGAGAATGGTGCAGCCGTCATTGCCGAGATCGCACCGCGCAAAAATGTGTTCGTGCGGCCTCCGATGGCAAATCTGGATGTGCTGTTCCTTGTGGCCAGCACCACCCAGCCCACGCCCAGCACGCTGGTGCTGGATAAGCTTGCCGCCATTGCGGTGGACAAGGGCGTGCAGCCGGTGATCGTGTGCACCAAGGGCGACTTGGCCGAGGCGGAATTCCTGCGTAAGGCCTACGAAAAATCGACCCTGCCGTTCATCCGCATCGATTACGAGACCGGCGGCGGGCTGGACGAGGTGAAGCAGTGGATCAGCGGCAGGCTGTGTGCGTTCTGCGGCAACTCCGGCGTGGGAAAATCCACCCTTTTGAACCATCTGCTGCCGGAAGCAGAGCGCGAGACCAGTGCCATCAGCCAGAAGCTGGGCCGCGGCCGCCACACCACCCGTGAGGTGACGATCTTTGAAGCCTTTGGCGGGCGCATTGCGGATACGCCGGGCTTTGCCAGTCTGGAAGCGAACCGCGCCGGGTTCATCCCCAAGGAAAATCTGGAGCATGCGTTCCCGGAGTTCGGGCCTTATCTGGGCCAGTGCCAGTTCACCGGCTGCTCCCACCGCAGCGAAAAAGGCTGTGCCGTGCGCGCCGCACTGGCCGAGGGCAGGCTCTCCCAGACCCGGTACGACAGCTACTGCGCCATGTACGAGGAAGTCAAGGACGTGAAGGATTGGCAGCGCCCGAAAGTATAAAGGATAAGGAAGAGTTTCATGTCACGCTGTGTGATCATTTCGGCCTGCCCGGTTTCTCCGGAGCTGGCAGAGGCCCTGCGGCCGGACGACTTTATCATTGCCTGTGATGCAGGCTACCGCAACTGCGCACCTCTGGGGCGTAGACCCAACATCATCGTGGGCGACTTTGACACCGCCCCCTGCCCGGAACAGCAGGACGACGATATCATCGTGCTGCCCCATGTGAAGGACGATACCGACACCGAGTATGCTGCAAAGCTGGTCTCGGAAAAGGGCTTTGACGAGGTGCTGCTGCTGGGCGGCCTTGGCGGCAGACGGGTGGAGCACACCCTTGCAAACCTGTGCACCGGCCTTGGGCTGGAACAGCGCGGTGTGCGCACCACCCTGCTGGATGAGCGCAGCCGCATCACCTACGTGATGCCCGGCGAGACCCGCCGCTACCCGAAGGAGAAGTACTTCTTCTTCTCGGCCTTCCCGATGGAGGGCAGGGCGCAGGGCGTGTGCGAGCGCGGCTCCTACTATGAGCTGACCGATGCGGAGCTGACCGCCAGCTACCCGCTGGGCGTCAGCAACGAGTACGCTGCCGGGTCGGACTGCATCACCATCTCCACCCGCAGCGGTGCGCTGGTGGTGGTGGAGACCATCGCAGACTGAGCGCTGCTGCCCTTGCCGGAACGTTCCGGCCCCTGCCTGCATAGGATGGGCCAGAAAACGGAAAGGCGGGGAGCATATGCAGGTAGTTGTGATCCGAAGCCCCAAGGCGCTGCGCGGCATTCTGCGCAGACTGTTCGGCATTCAAAAACAGTAAAAAAGATCCCCTCGCTGCTGGTCGGCGGGGGGATCTTGCTTCATAATACTCCTTTTTATTGCGTCAGGGCGTTGTAACAGGCATCGAACGCCTGCATAAAATCGGTGATCTCCTGTTCCGTGGTCAGGTGGCTCAGGCTGATGCGCCACGAGGACAGCGCGTTGCGCCGGTCATGGCTCACGGCAAACACGGCGCGGGAGGGCAGGCCGTCCGAAGAGCAGGCCGATTTGACCGAGACGCATACGCCCCTGGCATCCAGCTCCCGCTGGAACACGGTGCCCTTCACGTTCTGTACGCTCAGGTTTAAAATCTGCGGCACGGCGGTGTCCGGGCTGTTGATGCGTACCTTGGGGTATTGGGCAAGCCCGGTGCGCAGGCGGGCGTTCAGGGCGCGGATGTGCTCCACCCGGGCGGGCAGCTCGCTCACTGCCTTTTCCAGCGCCAGCGCCAGCGAACAGGCCAGCGCCACGGTGGGGGTGCCGCTGCGGTAGATGGTGGTGCTCTCGCCGCCATGGATGAGCGGCTCCAGCGCAAGGCCGCGCCGCTTGACCAGCACACCGATGCCGTTCAGCCCGTAGAATTTGTGGGCGGTCAGGCTCATGGTGTCGATGCCCGCAAAGCTGACCGGCAGCTTGCCCACGGCCTGTGTGGCATCCACATGGAAGTGGCAGTGGGGGCAGGCCTTCAACATTTCCGCGATCTCGGCCACCGGCTGCACCACGCCCAGCTCACTGTCCACGGCAGTGACGGCCACCAGAATGGTGTCCGGGCGCAGCAGTTCTTTCAGGTGGGCAAGGTCCACCGTGCCGTCCTGCCGGATGTCCACAAGGTCGATCTCGTAGCCCTGCTCCTGCAGGGCGGTCAGGCTGCCGCTCACCGAGGAGTGCTCCAGCGGGGTGGAAATGATGTGCCTGCCATGGTGGCGCTCCAGCCGGGCGATGCTCTTGATGGCAAAGTTGTTGGCCTCGCTGGCACCGGATGTATAGATGATCTCGGCGGGCTGCACATTCAGACTGCGGGCAATGCTCTGGGTGGCGGCATCGATGGCAGCCTTTGCGGCAGTGCCTGCTGCGTGGCGGGAATTGGCATTGCCCGGGCAATTGCGCTCCACCTCGCAAAAGCGCTGTAAAACCGCTTCGTCTACCGGGGTATTGGCGGAATAATCCAGATAGATCATAAACTCTCCTGATAATTCTCTTATAATACAGATTATAATGGTAGGCTATATTATAGTGCGCTTTGGGCCGGATTGCAAGAGAAGCGGTGCAAACTTCCGGGCTGGAAATACAGGAGAATTAAGCAAAATAGTTGCACGGCGGCAAAAAGTCTGCTATAATCTCTTGAAGGACTGCCCGCTGCGGCCTTTTGCGGGGCTTTTGGCGGCGGTTTGGAAAGAGCCTGAATGAAAGGGGGAGCGCACCATGCTGCACAAGAATCATCGACTGCGCTGTATTGCACTTCTCATTTCCGGGCGGGATCATTGTTCCCAAATTTCAGGGGCATTGCCGTTTTGCTGACGGCGGTGCCTCTTTTTTTGGGGCTGCGAGTTCTGTAGGAGGCAGAAAAACTTCATGAGCGAAAAGATCGATTACTCCAAAGGCATTTACGACGCGCGCCAGCTGGGCGCAGGCCGCATGTTCATTCTGGGCGTGCAGCACATGTTTGCCATGTTCGGCGCAACGGTGCTGGTGCCGCTGCTCACCGGCCTGAGCGTTTCCACCACCCTGCTGTGTGCAGGTCTGGGCACCCTGCTGTTCCACCTCATTACCAAAAAGAAGGTGCCTGCATTCCTCGGCTCCTCCTTTGCGTATCTGGGCGGCTTCTCCATCGTGGCCCCCATGCTGGCAGATGCAGACGGCAACCTGACCGTTGCCAACACCAAGATGCTGCCCTACGCCTGCGCCGCCGTCGCATTTTCCGGTCTGGTGTATCTGGTGGCCAGCCTGCTGATCTCCACCTTCGGCATCCGCCGCATCATGAAATTCTTCCCGCCGGTGGTCACTGGCCCCATCATCATCTCCATCGGCCTGATCCTGGCCCCCTCTGCTATCAACAACTGCCAGGCAAACTGGCTGCTGGCCTTTGTGGCACTGGGCACCGTGGTCGTGTGCAACATCTGGGGCAAGGGCATGGTCAAGATCCTGCCCATCCTCATCGGTGTGCTGGTGTCCTATGCAGTGGCACTGGTGACCGGTGCAGTGGACTTCCAGCGCATTTCTGAGGCTGCATGGGTGGGCATCCCTCTGCACAAGGAGGCCATGGGCCTGTTTGCCATCGACGGCAGCCCGGAGTTTATCAGCGCACTGTTCACCATCATCCCCATTGCACTGGCAACCATGATGGAGCATGTGGGCGATATCGCCGCCATCAGCGCTACTGTTGGCCACAACTATATCAACGACCCCGGCCTGAACCGCACCCTGCTGGGCGATGGCCTTGCTACCACCATGGCCGGCCTGCTGGGCGGCCCGGCCAACACCACCTACGGCGAGAACACCGGTGTGCTGGCTCTGAGCAAGATCTACGATCCGCTGGTCATCCGCATTGCGGCTGTGCTGGCCATCATCCTGAGCTTCAGCCCCAAGTTTGAGGCTGTCATCAACACCATCCCCACCGGCATCATTGGCGGCATCAGCTTTGTGCTGTATGGCATGATCTCCGCCATCGGTGTGCGCAATGTGGTGGAGAACCGCGTGGACTTTACCAACAGCCGCAACCTGATCGTGGCCGCTGTCATTCTGGTGTGCGCACTGGGCTTCAACTCTGTGGGCGGTGTCAGCTTTGCCGTTGCAGGTGTCACCATCAACCTGTCCGGTCTGGCTGTGGCCGCGATCGCAGGCATCCTGCTGAACGCTATCCTGCCCGGCAACGACTACGAGTTTGATGCTGCCGACGGCTCCGAAGCCGCTACCAGCAGCAACCTGCAGGTCTGATCTCCCATAGAAGAAGGAAGAACAAGGCAGAAGCCGTCCTGTGTGTGCAGGGCGGCTTTGCTGTTTTTAAGGTGCACAGGGCAAAGCACACAGTTTTTGATGATGGTTTTTAGTGACCCTGCTGGAATTTATCTGTAAGGCAAAATAAATAGGAATTATTCTTAAAATTATCCTTGACTAACTAAGAATCATTCGCTATAATAGAGCCATGACAAGGGCCGGTGAGTACCAACACCGCCCAGCCTGTTTTCTAACTGATATAAAAAGAATGATGGAGGTCTATTCTTATGAAGAAGTACGTTTGCACCGTTTGTGGTTATATTGCTGAAGGCGAGATCCCGGCACAGTGCCCCGTCTGCAAGGCTCCTGCTTCCGCTTTTGTGGAGAAGACCGGCAACACCTATGTCACCGAGCATGTTGTGGGCATCGGCAAGGCCGAGGGCGTTCCGCAGGAGATCGTGGACGGCCTGCGCGCAAACTTTGAGGGTGAGTGCAGCGAGGTCGGCATGTATCTGGCAATGGCTCGTGTGGCTGAGCGCGAGGGCTACCCCGAGATCGCTGAGGCTTACAAGCGCTATGCCTACGAGGAAGCAGACCACGCATCCCGCTTTGCAGAGCTGCTGGGCGAAGTTGTCACCGACAGCACCAAGAAGAACCTGATGATGCGTGCCGAGGCTGAGTGCGGCGCATGTGCAGGCAAGATGGATCTGGCCAAGAAGGCAAAGGCCCTGAATCTGGATGCCATCCACGACACCGTTCACGAGATGGCAAAGGACGAGGCCCGTCACGGCCGCGGCTTTGAGGGCCTGCTGAAGCGCTACTTCAACACCGAAGTCTGATAAGGTTTCCCCGGTTATCCATTCTGACCGCTGCATGGCTTTGCCGCTGTGCAGCGGTTTTTTGCTGCCTTCAACCCCCTGAGATGTCTGGTTGACAGGTGCCGCAGTGCGGTTTATAATTTGTCATATCGTATTGCGAAACACAGCAAAGGGGAATATGGATAATGGAAAACGAACGACGAGTGCAGCAAAAGACCCCGGCGGGCCGCTACGCCCTGCTGGACGAACTGCGCGGGCTGGATCTGGTCAGCATGATGCTGTACCATGCCTGCTGGGACATGATGTTCCTGTTCGGCATCTGGATGGACTGGTATATCGGCTGACCGGGGCGGCTGTGGCAGCAGAGCATCTGCTGGGTGTTCATCCTGCTGTCCGGCTTCTGCGTGCCGCTGGGACACCGCACCCTGAAGCGCGGCGCACAGGTGTTTGCTGCCGGGGCACTGGTCACGGTGGTGACGCTGGTCTTCATGCCGGAGGACCGGGTGGTGTTCGGTGTGCTGACCTTTCTGGGCAGCGCCATGCTGCTCACCGGTGTGCTGGAACCGCTGCTGAAAAAGATCCCGCCCGCCGCAGGGCTGGCGGTTTCGGCGGTGCTGTTTGCACTGACTTATCATCTGGACGAGCGTTGGCTCGGCTTCGGCGGGCTGCGCCTTGCGTTGCCGGATGCATGGTACGCGAATTACTTTACAGCGTTTTTCGGCTTTCTGCCCTTCGATTTTTATTCCACCGATTATTTTGCCCAGCTGCCGTGGCTGTTTCTGTTCTGGGCAGGGTACTTTCTCTACGGCATTGTAGGGCGGCAGCGCATGGAGCCCTTGCGCCGTTCGGTCTGCCCGGCGCTGGGCTGGATGGGCCGGCACTCGCTTTTGCTGTATCTGCTGCACCAGCCGGTGATCTACGGCGTACTTTCGGCCGCGGCAGTTCTTTTTGCATAAAAGGCTTGACACAGCCGGGAAGCTGTGGTATTCTATCGGTGGTTAGAAGATACTAACCAAATGAGGATGCGTCTGCGTGGTTGGACGCATTTTCATGGAACATAAAGTTAGATATATCTAACTAATATTGATTTGAGAGAGGACGATCTTTATGAGCAAAGTAGCAGTCGTATTCTGGAGCGCAACCGGCAACACTGAGACCATGGCAAACTGCGTGGCAGAGGGTGCAAACGGCACCATCGTGCCCTGCAGCGAGATGAACGCCGCAAAGCTGGCTGAGTTTGATGCAGTGGCTTTTGGCTGCCCCGCAATGGGTGCTGAGCAGCTGGAGGAGAGCGAGTTCGAGCCGATGTTCTCTGATCTGGAGGGTTCTCTGAACGGCAAGAAGATCGCCCTGTTCGGCTCCTACGGCTGGGGCGACGGCCAGTGGATGCGTGACTGGGTGGAGCGTGCTCAGGGCGACGGCGCACAGGTGCTGAACGGTGAGGGCCTGATCTGCAACGAGGCCCCGGACGATGATGTTCAGGCTGCATGCCGCAAGCTGGGTGCAGATCTGGCTGCATGGTAAACAGGAGAAACTTCTCTTGACAAACAGAGACGGCTGCGATAAACTATGAGAACACCGAAAAACGGTGTTTTTGCAGAACTGAAAGTTAGAAAATACTAACTTTCACGCAAAAGCAGCAGCCTCTGTACAGAATGCATCAAAACTGCGGCAGGGGACAGCAGACGGAAAGGTCTGCGCTCCTGCCGCTTTGGTTTCAGAAGGCGGTGTATATGGCAGTGGCTGCAGCAATTGGTGTTACGGTAGGCTTTGCATTTTTGCGCCGTGCGGTGCGCCGCGCTGCAATGCGGTCGGACCGTAGAAAAAAATAAGGCAGCAGGAGGCCCCGTCCCATGCAGGATACCCCGAAGAACTTGGATCAGAAGCGCGCAGATGAAAAGATGCTGGTGAGCGAGATGATCGCTCTTTACTGCCGCAGGCAGCACAAAACACCCAAAGGCAGCCTGTGCCCGGAGTGCCGGCAGCTGCACGATTACGCCCTGACCCGCATTGACA
>ERZ809772.711-NODE-711-length-7638-cov-3.88764_pt1 | contig 7638 bp, 7 predicted proteins | sample MGYA00520313_ERZ809772 | MGnify/ENA primary metagenome ERZ809772 (study PRJEB31588, sample SAMN03401199) | human gut metagenome | study: EMG produced TPA metagenomics assembly of the PRJNA231909 data set (A prospective, longitudinal analysis of the... | reverse complement strand
TTCCGATCTAGCCAGATGACTTCCAACATAACGCTCCGTACTCTATTTCTCGTGCTTGGTGAAAAAACAAAGAAAAATTTGTTGGACCAGGAGCACAGGCGATACTATGAATCACTTTTTATCGGAAAGGACGGCAAAAACGTCTCTCTGGAAGACAAAGCCAGCAAGGTTAGCAAGGGCAGCCAATCTCTCCAGGATTTCCTTTCACAACTACGGTCAATTTTAAAATTATAGAGAAGCCGTCCACCTCTTTTTCCGCCTATTCCCGCCCACTCTGTTAATGTCGTTATAACATCCTGCTTTCTAATATGTTATAACGACATTTTTTTATTCTTCATTTTTATCTCACTCCTTCTATTCCCGTCTACCTAAATGCAAAAAAAAGGCCTTATATTTGCAGAAATATTTACAAATAAAAAGAATTAGATATGGAAACAAATAATTTGAAGTCTTTGGATGGCGGGACTATAAACAGTGCTATCAACGAGAATGTTAACGATTTCACGAGAGTGATGAATCAAGTAGATAACAATATAGAAAAAACAGAAATGAGAACGGAAGACATGCAGCCGGATAAAAACGGCAAAGATAAAAACGGACAGACGGCTGAAACACAGGTTCTGACTCCCGGAAATAGCCATGTGGAAAAGGGGGAGGAAGAATACTGCTTCCCGACAGTTGAAGAGCTTCTTTGCAGAGAGCGTGAGGACATACTTTCGCTACGCAGGCTTCCCTATACGGATATTGATTATGCCACCTACAACTGGAGTGTGACACAAGGCTGCTTCAAACTGTCGCCCGGGTGCAAACACTGTTATGCGCAAGTCATAGCCGAGAACCAGTCCAAACGTTCGGATACCAGGCGTTTCAAGGATGGTTTCAAACCTGGTTTTAATGAAGGATTACTGTATACTCCCCTTCATGATACCAGAAAAGGCATTGTATTTGTCAGTCCGCTCGGGGATTTTGGACATGCCGATATTACGGATGAACAGCGCAGGGCAGCCATCGAAGTCATCCAGGCGGATGAGACAAAGGTATTTCTTATCCTGACCAAACGTCCGGAAACCCTTGTACAGTTGTTCGAGAATATTCCGGTTCCTTCCAACTGCCTTCTGGGGGTGAGTGTGGAGTCGGAAGCGTACCTGTCACGCATGGACACACTTCGCAAGATCGCTTCAGACAACCTGGTAGTTTCTTTTGCCCCGCTTTTGGGTGGGATGAAGGATATTAATTTCGACAGGTTTGTCTGGGTACTCATCGAAGGTGAAGCAACCCGCCCCATGGGTAATGCGCGCATGGTAAGGACGGAATGGATACAGTCTATCATAGAACAGGCCGAATCCGCACCGATACCTCCCGCTATATATGTAAAGCAGCTCGGAAACAATGTGGACGGGATGGTAAAAAGCAAAGCACAACACGGGTACTTGGTAAAAGGCGTTTCCTACCGCCAGTATCCCCAAGTCATAAGAACAATCCTGAAAAATACTGATGAAGAACTGGAAAAAATGAATATGCAACAGAAAAAGGATAAAGAAATGAAGAAAGAACGTAGTACGACAAAGAAAACGACAACAGCGGGCACTGGAACTGAAGCTGAAGCCCTCTCCCATGTCATTCCCCTTAGCAAGGTTGTGAAAGAAGGGGCCAAGAAAGGGAAAGTAAACAACCTGTATGGTACCTGGGTTGTGGAAGGAGAGGTTACGGTGATTGCCGGTGATACGAATGCCGGTAAATCCTCAGTTACCTACCAGATGGGGTTGGATGCGGCTTCAGGTAAGAATACCCTCGGTTTTCCAGCTCCTGTCAAGCCTGTGGTGGACGAAGTGGTGTACATTGACACGGAACTTAGCATTACCCAGTTGGGGCAGCGTTTCGGAGGTATAACCATCAGTGACCGCATGAAATACATCGATGCTACTGCCTGGGACCTTGAAAAGATTCTTTCCGAAATAGAAACCATTGCAAAAGAATGGAACAAAAAAAAGGTGCTGTTCATATTGGACAGTATCACAGTGGCGGCAACAGGAAGTATCACGGCCAAAGTTGCAAAGGAGCTGATGAAAAGATTGAAATTAATCTGTGGACGCTATAATGTAACGGTAATAACGCTGATGCATACAAGAAAGCGGGACAAATCCAAACCTATTGAGATGCAGGACCTGGCCGGTTCCGCCAAACTGACTGACTTGGCGGATAATGTGCTTGCAATGGCCAAATGTAATGCTACTGAGGTGTATGTCAAAGTTCTCAAGTCACGCAGCAATGCCATTCCTGATAAAGTACGGTATTTTAAGATTCGCAGTGACGGCTATCTCCATTTGGAATTCATTCGGGAATGTGAGGAAGAGGATCTGCTGGCACAGGGTAAAAGCAAGCTTACACCAGAGGTGGAACAGGAGATTCTCACCCTGCGTGGAAAAGGATACTCCGTCAGGAAAATAGCAGATCATATGAAACTGTCAAAATCTGCTATTGACCGTGTGGTTCAAAAGCATAAGGACAGTGGAGAATCCAGCGTGGATACCATTAAGGATGCACAATTACCCGACAACGCAGCCTGATATAAAAGACCATATCCTGTAAGACTTTTACGTAATCATGCAATGGAGACTGGAATTCAATAATGAGTTTCAGTCTTTTTGTTTATCTGAAGATTCCTAAGTTTTCCTTGAGTTATCCACTGTCCCTTTGTCCCAGAACTAACAATCCCACTGTCCCGGATATCACATTTTTCAGTATTTTAGGCATGAAATTTATATAAAATACCCTCCAAAATTATGTTTTTTATCATTTGCGAATAAGCGTAATTACAGACATGATATAGTAAGTATTTGTATAGTTACAAACATTATCAATAGATTACACACAAATATCTATTTCGTATTATTTACATCACATAGATAAAATTCCAAAATATACATATTTTCTGGGACACCTTCCCGGGACAGACGGATAAAAAGAAATTCAGGGTTAGCCTGACCATTTCTTTTCCTTCAAAAAAATATCTGTTTCGCCGTTCAAATCCCTCGAAAACTTGATATATGTAATGAAACCAAATATAATATTGTCAAGTAAGAACGATAGCTCTATACTAGACCGTCAGGTTACGAACTGTCCTGATGTTATCGAAAAAACAGTTCCACAGAGAATACCCAGAAAATACAGGGAGGATATCGAAAGGTTACAGGAGAGATACGATCTACATGAAGGCTTGGTTATTAATGTGTCTCTCAAAGATATCAGAGGAATATGTGAAAGGGATTATCCAAAGATCGAAGCCTACCTGGGATTAAAGAATTTCCTTCTGCGTACTTTCGGAGTAACCCTGAATATCTACTCACAAAAGACTAAGGGTGATCTGGATAAAACGACAGATAAACCATAAATTTTGTATAACCGGAGTTAGCTGGAGGCAAATAGCTATGGAACGGAGTGTATAAGTTATACATAGCTTCCAAAGGAAGTATAAAATATAAATAAAAAAGTGTGCAAAAAGAGTACTTTTGCTTAAAGAGTAAGCTTTTTCGAAGAATAAAATATTTACATACATCCTATCGGCTATGTCATACTCACTACTTTCGTATACTTCTCTGTCTCCAACTTTCCCCATTAATCTTATAAAAGTATGAATAAAATAACATTAAACGTACCTGACGGGATTGAACACCTGTCAGACTGGCAAGAACTATGGAATACTTTGCCAACCAATCAACATTATATATTAAATAAAAGGATATGCGGATGCGGAGCAACAGAGGCTTATATTAGATCCGACAAGAAAGTCATATTAGCCAGTCCCCGAAAGCATCTGCTCTATAACAAGTATTCCCAACACCTGAAAGATAACCTTCACCTTTATCGATTCACAGGTGATAAGAAGAAGTATTTTGAGAGCAGAACAACTTCATCTACTGATATACTCGCTTTCAATGATAGCCTAACCGGATATATTAAAAGTGGAGGGAACAAGGTACTTACTACCTATGATTCGCTTAGGAAAATCATGGAAGCTCTAAAAGATTCTGGCGAGGATTTGTCTCAATGGATAGTAGTAGTAGACGAATTTCAGGCTATATTTTATGATTGCCAATACAAGGCGGTTACAGAATATGAATTATACCAAGTACTTCAGAGATTTTCGACTGTTGTCTATCTGTCAGCTACGCCATACTTGGAATCATATCTAGATAAGATAGAGCAATTTAAGGATCTGACTGTATATGAGCTTCTTTGGTCGGAAGCTATGACACAGTTGCCTAATGTTGAAGTTGTGAAATCGAAGAAGTCTGTATCAGAACTATGTTCCGATCTGATTGAAAAGTATCGCTCCGGTAATGGAAAATCAACGATAGTAAATGGGCAAACATTTATTGCGAAGGAAGCTGTGTTTTATATAAATAGTGTTGCCGAAATTAAGAAGATAATTAGAAAGAATAACCTTAAGCCGGAGGAAGTCATTATAATATGTTCTGCCAAAACAGAAAATCTCCATAAGCTGGATAGCCTGTCAAGAGATACCGGAATGAAGTTTAACATTGGTGATATACCGAAAAAAGGTGAAACACATAAAATGTTTACTTTCTGCACTTCTACTGTATATGTCGGTGCAGATTTCTATTCTACCAATGCCTATTCCTATATATTTGCTAATCCACAAGTTAGTTGTATGACTATAGATGTTTCGGTGGATCTCCAGCAGATAGTGGGGAGGCAGCGACTTGAAGAGAATCCGTTCAGAAATTCAGCTACTCTTTATTTTAGAACTAAAAAAGCGAAGATAACAAAAAACGATCTAGAAAACTCTGTTAGAGAAAAGAATGAAAAGACCAACCGTCAAATTGAAAACTACAATGCTGCCCCCAATAAAGATGATCAGTTACGGTTGATGGAAAATGGTGCGCCCGTAAAGGTGATACAATAAATATAGTAATGGCAAACTATTAGGTATGTGTTCCAATTATTTACCTATCATCACCGACTTATCTGCCTACGAAAGAATGGCAGGGAGTGTAGCACGTCGGAAAGCCATAAGTCAGTTAGTTGTCAAACTGCAACTGAATGGTGAGATGAAACAGATAGATATAAGGATAAAATCCAAACTGATTGAATGATAGTCCAAATGACCCAACAGCAGATTGCAGCGGAAGATAACTACACACGCTGTACCATGACACCTCTGATATTGTCGTTTTATAACAGAGGCAGGAACTTGTCATGGCATAACCGCAATAAGCGGGAACGGACGGAAGTCATATCCGACAATCTATCACAGCTTTGTTATTGTACCATAAACGGGGATTGCCTAAACCGGAAAGCCTCAAGGCTATTGGGCAAAAGGCCCATGAATATCCGGCAAGGCAACGGAGCTTCCGTAGTAGTCCGAGCAGGGGAAAGCCCTGTACATGGCGAAGGGAAGCAGCTAATAAATTAATACGATTAATGGAAAATGTGTGAGACAATGAGAAATCCTGAAAGAGTATTAAACAGTCTGACGAAACACAGCAAAGATTTGAACTACAAGTTTGAGCGACTGTATCGTATCTTATTCAATGAGGAAATGTACTATGTTGCCTACCAACGTATATATGCGAAACCAGGCAATATGACAGCAGGCGCAGACGGAAAAACCATTGACCGGATGAGCCTGAACCGAATTGAAAAACTGATTACTTCGTTAAAAGACGAAAGTTATCAGCCGAAACCCTCAAAGCGAGTGTATATTCCCAAAAAAAATGGCAAAATGCGCCCGCTCGGTGTACCAACTTTTGATGATAAACTGTTGCAGGAAGTAGTAAGGATGGTGTTGGAAGCCATATATGAAGGACAATTTGATAATCATTCTCATGGATTCCGCCCCAAACGCAGCTGCCATACTGCATTAACAGACATTCAGAAAACGTTCTCAGGAGTCAAATGGTTTGTAGAAGGGGATATAAAAGGCTTTTTTGACAACATCAATCATCAAATACTGATAGATGGGATGAAAGAGCGTATCTCCGATGACAGATTTATACGACTAATAAGGAAATTTCTGAAAGCAGGTTATCTCGAAAATTGGAAATTCCATAACTCGTATAGCGGGACACCGCAAGGAGGCATCATCAGCCCGATATTGGCGAACATATACCTTGACAAATTAGACAAGTATATGAAAGAATACGCCGAAAAGTTTGATAAGGGAACAAAACGGAAAAGATGCGAGCAGTCAATCAAACTTGAAAACAAACGAAGCTGGATTCGGAGAAAGTTAAAAGTGGTAACAGACCAGACGCAAAGGGCAGAGTTAATTAAAAAACTCAAAGCCTATCAAAAAGAAGGTTTACGTTATCCTTTTGGCGATGAAATGGATGCCGAATACAAAAGGCTCAAATACGTGAGATATGCCGATGATTTTCTGATAGGGGTGATTGGCAGCAAACAGGATGCTACAGACATCAAGGAAGATATTAGAAAATTCCTCCATGAAAAACTGGCACTGGAACTGTCAGATGAGAAAACTCTTATCACCCATTCAAGAAAAGCGGCAAAATTTCTCGGATATGAAGTAAGTATAAGAAAATCCAACGTAGCCAAAAGATGCGCAAACGGAAGAGTAATACGTATCTTCAATAAATCGGTACGACTAATGGTAGGTAAAGATATGGTAAAAAACAAATTGCTTCACTACAAAGTGCTGGATATAAAAATCCATAACGGTAAAGAACAATGGAAACCCAAATCAAGACCTTCACTTGTTTGTAACGACGACCTTGACATTCTCAACAGATATAACAGTGAGATAAGAGGATTGGTCAATTACTTTTCAATGGCAGTAAACTGCTGCTGTCTGGCACATTTTGGACACATCATGGAACGCAGTATGTATAAAACATTTGCGCAAAAATACCGAACGAAAGTAGCCAAAATCCGAAGGAAATACAATAGGAATGGGCTATTCTGTATAAGGTATCGCCTCAAAAATGGCGAAATGAAAGACCAAACGTTTTACCATGACGGGTTCACAAGGAAAATTGAGCCCATGAGATTTATGGACATTGACAATGCACCAAACCCTTACCGTTTCAAGGCTACCAAACTTGTAAACAGGTTAAAGGCCGCGAAATGTGAGTTCTGCGGGGCTACGGACAAGTTGGCGATGCATCATATCAGAAAGTTAAAAGACCTCAAAGGTCTAACTCCTTTGGAAAAGAATATGATAGCCCGTAAACGAAAAACGATAGCTCTGTGCGGTAATTGTCTTAATAATCTCATTAACAATGAATAGACTGATATTATTAGTGGAGAGCCGGATACGCGGAAACGTGTACGTCCGGTTCGGGGGCGAGCACCCGAAAACCCACCGTAGCAATACGGCAGGGCGTTGGATGCTTAGCCTACATATAAGAAGCGAGGGACACAAAAAGCATTATTGCTGTATTATCAAAGATGCTGATAATAATGTACATGTCGTTAAGAATGATATACTGGAAATTGCTGACAGAAGAGCTTGGGAAGTATCAGAGCAAATTTATAACAGCGACTTCTCCATGTATCGTGCGTTGAAAACAGGTGTAAATGTATTGAAGGCTTCCGACAGTGACAATCTGGAGGTACAGAAAATATTTGTAGAATGGACTAAGGATAAGATCGGAA
>ERZ809772.694-NODE-694-length-7797-cov-4.21519_pt1 | contig 7797 bp, 5 predicted proteins | sample MGYA00520313_ERZ809772 | MGnify/ENA primary metagenome ERZ809772 (study PRJEB31588, sample SAMN03401199) | human gut metagenome | study: EMG produced TPA metagenomics assembly of the PRJNA231909 data set (A prospective, longitudinal analysis of the... | reverse complement strand
TTTCTCTGAGACCCGCGCGTTATCTGATAAAGTGACATTTTTATCACGCAGAATCGTCCAAAATCTCACTTTCTCAAGGTGATAAACTGAGGCTTGCTGATAAAGTGGGTCACTTTATCAATCAGGGTCACTTTATCAAGTTGATAAAGTGACGTTTTATAATTATAGTACGTTATTTTTTGGTCACTTCATCACATGATCTACCTCAGTAGAGCGTGTCACTTCATCAGCCCCATCGTCCAGGCCCGGACCAGCAGGCCCAGCAGGACGACGGCCAGCAGCACCACGGTGAGAGCGCGGCTCTGGGTGCGCTGACGCTTCTTGCGGCGGGCCGTGGTCTGCATATTCTGGCGGCTGCGGCTGTTCCGGCCGGAAGCGTTCCGGCTGCGGCCGGATGTCCCCTTCGAGGTCGTGCGGCTTCCGCCGCTCTGGCGCTTGCGGGATGTGCTGCCGCTTTTCTGGGACTTCTGACGGCGGGGCGCTTCGTCCTCAGCCTTCTTCTGAGGCTCGATGGTCTCCGACGCGCCGCAGCGGGACAGAAAGTCCTCCGCCATCCGGTAATACTTCTCGAGGTCGCCGGTGGTCAGGGCCGTTCCCTCATAGCCCGCTTCCAGCTCCTCCACGGCCTCGTTGAACCGGATCGCCGCCTGTGCGGCTGCGGTCCTGTCGGAGGCGTGGGCGGCCTCGTTGCGGGCCATCCGCACCGCGTTGCAGGCGCGGCGGGCCGCTGCCGGGTGGGGCGTACTGCCCAGCAGGTCGAGGGGCCGGGCGGCGTCCTTTTCCGGGTCCAGCAGGACACGCATACAGAGAGTGGTATCCAGCTGCTGCCAGCCGGTACGGCCATTCAGCTCCGGCAGGCGCTCGTAGTAGTCGGGGCTCTCCTTCTGGCGCTGGGCCAGATGCTTCAGCAGGGCGTCCACGCTGTGAGCGCCGGGCTTTTCCTCCCAGTGCCAGCGCAGCAGCTTCCGGCTGATGTCGTCGCAGGCGGCTTTGATCTCGAACGCGGCCTGCAGATATTCTTCTGACATAACAATTCTCCTAGTTTTCAACTCTCTCGACAAGCAGCCCCTCGGTCAAGGCGATGCTGTCGCTGCGCCCAAGCCTCCCGGCGAACATCCTTGCCCTCTCAGGCGCTCCGCGCCAGCTCTCCCAAAGGGAGAGCCTTTTCGCAAGCAAAACAGCGGAGGAAGCCTCTGCCTCCTCCGCCGTACATCCTATTTTACATCATGAACTGAGAATACACGAAGCCGCACAGGGCGATGCCCGCACACACGATGGCGGTGATGGGCGGCACCCAGCGGATGAGCGTCTCAGCGATGCTGTCGCGGGGGTCTTCCTCTTCGCAGTCGTCCTCCTCGTCCAGCGGCCTTGCCTGCAGGCGGGACGGCGCGGCGGCGGGAGTCGAGGGTACCACACGGGTGCCGTACTTCTCCACCTCTTCGTCCGGCGCAAAGGACTTGGCCGGGCGCACCGGCTCCGGCTGACGGGGCAGAACGCGGGTCGCCTCCTGCTCCGGGGCGCGGGACGCCACGCGGGTCGCGTCCATCTCAGCGGCAGGCGCATAGCCGGGCGCAGGCTCCGCCGCCCGGGGCGGGATGATACGGGTGGCTTCCTCCTGCGCCGCACCCACGATGCGGGTGGGCTCCTCCGCAGGCGCGGCGGGGCGTACCGGCTGGGCCGCAGGCTGCGGCTCGGGCTGGCGCACCGGGGCTTCCGGCTGCAGCAGGGTGTTCAGCGCGTTCTGCAAAAGGATGCGGTCGCTGCCGCACTCGGAGCAGTAGACGGTGTCCTCTTCCTTCGGGTGGAAGGCACCGCAGGCGCAGTACCAGCCGTTCTCGAAGACCTGGGGCATGAACTTCATGCCGGTGCGGTTCATCCGGGCTTCGAGGGCCTTCTGCATCTCGACGCTCAGGCGGCGGGGGGCCGGCAGGCGCACCCGCTTGATGCTCTCGAGGTGGACGACCTTCCTGCCGCTGTAGACATTGCGCAGGGTGACGTCCACGCTGGTGATGGCCTTCTGGGTGACAAAGACGGCATCGTCCATGCCGAAGCTCTCGCCGGGCTTTGCGGCAAGGTCACGGTACTCGAACTCGTCCTCACAGAGGATGACGCCGTCCACGCCCTTGCACTTGAAGTGGATCTCCAGTGCCGTCAGGGTCACGCGGGAAATGTTCTTAAAGGTCAGACAGACCGCGTGTTCGCCGCTGACTTCGCCCTTGAGCAGCTCCACGCAGACGAACTGCACCGGGCTGCCCGGGGTGTAATAGTTGGCCCGTGTCCGCGCGACCGGTTCAAAATTTTCCTCCACAACACTCTCCCCTTTCTCTTGGTTTACTGGTTGGCTTCGCCTTCATCCGGCGTTTCGGGGGCCGGGGCTTCCTGCGGGGCGGCATCCACTGCCTCAGCAGGTTCGGCAGGCTCCGCAGCCTCTGCGGTCTCGGCCTGTTCCACAGGCTGGACAGCGGGCTGAGCCTCGGTGGGCTTTGCGTCGGGGTCCTCACGCGGGGGCAGGGTCTCGCCTGCCATCACGGCGTTGAACTCCTTCTCGTTCAGCTTCTCGCGCTCCATCAGGGCCTGTGCCAGCGCATGGAGCTGGTCGATATGCTCCGTCAGGGTGCGGCGGCAGGTCTCGTAGGCCTCGTCGATGATGTCCCGCATCTCGCTGTCGATCTCCGCAGCGGTGGTCTCGCTGTAGCCCTTGCCCTGACCGAGGTCGCGGCCCAGGAAGGTCTCCTCCTGAGAGGTGCCGTAGACCACAGGGCCAAGGCGCTCGGAGAAGCCGTACTTGGTGATCATCTGGCGGGCGATGTTCGTCGCCTGCTGCAGGTCGTTGGACGCACCGGTGGAGATGTCGTCCAGGATAAGCTGCTCGGCTACGCGGCCGCCCAGACTGGACACGATGTCCTCGAACATCTCGCCCTTGGTGACGTAGCTGCGGTCTTTCTCGGGCAGATACATGGTGTAGCCGCCGGCCTGACCGCGGGGGATGATGGTGATCTCATGCACACGGGGGTGGTGCTTGCAGTAGAAGCCCGCCACGGCGTGGCCCGCCTCGTGGTAGGCGGTGAGCTTTTTCTCTTCGGGGGTGACGACCCGGCTCTTCTTCTCCGGGCCGGCCATGACCTTCATGGAAGCCTCTTCGATGTCCTCCATCGTGATGGCCTTGCGGCTGCGGCGGGCAGCCAGCAGAGCGGCCTCGTTGACGAGGTTCTCGAGGTCAGCGCCCGCAAAGCCTGCGGTGCGCTGTGCGATGACCTTGAGGGAGACATCCGGGGCGAGGGGCTTGTTCTTGGTGTGGACCTTCAGGATCTCCTCGCGGCCCTTGACGTCGGGCAGGCCGACGTAGACCTGACGGTCGAAGCGGCCCGGGCGGAGCAGGGCCTTATCGAGGATGTCGGCACGGTTGGTGGCCGCCATGACGATGACGCCGTCGTTGGCCTCGAAGCCGTCCATCTCGACCAGCAGCTGGTTCAGGGTCTGCTCGCGCTCGTCGTGACCGCCGCCGAGACCGGCACCGCGCTGACGGCCCACAGCATCGATCTCATCAATGAAGATGATGCAGGGCATGGTCTTTTTTGCCTTGTCGAAGAGGTCGCGCACACGGGATGCGCCGACGCCGACGTACATCTCGACGAAGTCAGAGCCGGAGATGGAGTAGAACGGCACGCCGGCCTCACCGGCACAGGCGCGGGCCAGCAGGGTCTTGCCGGTACCCGGAGGGCCGACGAGCAGCACGCCGTGAGGGATGCGTGCGCCCAGAGAGTTGAACTTGTCGGGGCTCTTGAGGAACTCCACGACCTCTTTCAGCTCTTCCTTCTCTTCGTCTTCACCGGCCACATCGGCAAAGGTGGCGGTCTTCTTGTTCTCGTGCTCGTCCTTGACCTTAGCTTTGCCGACATTCATGATGCCGCCGCCACCGCCGACGCCGCCCCGCATCATCGAGAACAGCAAAAAGCCGGTGCAGCCCAGCATCCCCAGATAGAAGATGATCTCCATCCAGGGGATGGTCTCCTTGAGAGAGGTGTAGTCGTAGGTCATGGGCGCGTCGGGGTTCGCCGCGTCGTAGGACTCGATATACTTGTCCACGTTCTCAATGAAAACGTAGGCATAGGGCAGTTTATAGCGGACGGTGACGGTGCCGTCGTCCTCCTGCACTGCGCCGGTGGACTCCGACGAGGAGGAGAACATCCCGCTCAGCAGACCGCCGGTAGACTGCACCGTGCTCTGGGTGGAGGAGACGTCCGGCAGGGGCAGGTCGCCTTCCTTCAGGTTCAGGGTGATGACGCTGGTGTTGCGGTCCAGCGTGAAGGACGTGACCTGATTGTGCTCAAAATAATGGACGACGGTGGAGTAGCTCATGGTCGAGCCGCCGGTGCTGCCCGACCCGCTGCCCGTCACCGACCAGACCATCAGCACGGCGGCCAGCGCCAGTGCGAGGATGAGCGGATTGATACGAGGTCTCTTCGATTGCAAAAGGATCAACTCCAGTTCTGGTTTTATTTCTTACTTTTCGTAGACGCTGGGTTTGAGTACGCCGATGTAGGGCAGGTTGCGGTACTTCTCGTCGTAGTCGAGGCCGTAGCCCACCACGAACTCGTCCGGCACTGCGAAGCCCTCGTAGTCCGGGGCGATGTCGGCCTTGCGGCGGCTGGGCTTGTCGAGGATGGTGCAGATCTTCACCGAGTTCGGGTTGCGCATCTTGAGCATCGGCACGAGGTTCGACAGGGTGATGCCGGTGTCGAGGATGTCCTCCACGATGAGCACGTCCTTGCCGGAGAGGTCGCCGTCCAGATCCTTGATGATCTTGACGAGGCCGGTGCTGGTGGTGTTGCCGCCGCCGTAGCTGGACACCACCATGAAGTCGATGCTGCACGGGATGCTCACGGCGCGCATCAGGTCGGCCATAAAGACCACCGAGCCCTTGAGGATGGAGACGAGGACGAGGTTTTTGCCCTCATAGTCTTTGCTGATCTGAGCGCCCAGCTCAGCCACCTTCGCTTTCAGCTCCTCTTCCGAAACGAGGACCTTCAAAATATCGTCATGCATGCTCATGATTCGATTCCTCCAAAATTTTCTAGTTCCACCTGCAGCAGCTGCCCGGTGTCCGGCCCGGGGGCCAGCCCATCGGCAAAGCCCTCTCCGCAGACCCACAGCACCTGTCTGCCTGCCGCCAGCAGCGGCAGCGTGTCCCGTTCCCGGGGCGGGATGCCCGCCTCGTTCATCCATTTGCGCAGCTCCCGGTCTACCCCCCGCCCGGACGGACGGAAGCGGTCGCCGGGCTGACGGCAGCGCAGCCGCAGAACAGGACATATCGAGTTTATTTTAGCATAATCTGCCTGATTTTTTAAGTCTTTTTTATGAACACCCTGTGTTTTTTCTTCAAAACAGGCCGATACCACCCGGATATGCAGCGTTCTGCCGCCGGGCAGCGGATAATCGCCGCCCTCCGGCAGGGATACTTCAAATTTCGGACCGTCCGCTTTTTCGCCCTGCCGGCGGGTGTTTTTATCGGCTTCCTCCCGCCAGAGCACGCCGTCCCGGGCGCAGAAGCGGACGGCGTCGGTGAGCTGCACCGCGCCGCTGCCCTTTTCCACGAGGTCGGCCAGCAGGCGGATATATTTTTCCTCCGCGTCCCGCACCGGCTCCACAAGGCTGTGGAGGGCCATGTCGAGGATGAGCGGGTCAGTCTGCCGCAAAGGCTCTGACATCCACACGGGCTGGCCGCTGCGCAGGGCGTATCCCGCCCCGCCGGGCAGGCTTTTTGCGTCCGCTGCCCGGGCCGAAGCCAGCAGCGCATCCGCCTGCCGGGCGAAGTATTCGTCCGCCTTGGCGGCTTTCTCACAGAAGCGGGCCAGATTGCGCTCGGCGGCGCTGTTGACCCCGCAGAGGGCGGGCAGTGCGCCGTGGCGCAGACGGTTGCGGGCGTAGTCGTCGGCGTCGTTGGTCTCGTCGGTGACCCAGCCTTCGCCGCAGGCGCGGCAGACGGCCTCGGTGTCGGCCCTCGTCAGGCAGAGCAGAGGCCGCAGATAGCCCGGGCGGCTGGGCCGGATGCCCGCCGCGCCGTGGAGGCCGGTGCCTCTGGCCAGCCGGAACAGCAGCGTCTCGGCCTGGTCACTCCCAGTATGGGCAGTTGCGACGGCATCTATCCCGTCGGCCAGCACCCGCTCAAAGCAGGCATACCGCAGGCGGCGCGCCCAGTCCTCCCCCGCCCGGGGCTTTCCTGCCTCGGCTTCCAGCTCAGCGGCATGGAACACCCGCAGCGGCAGGCCCAGCCGGGCGCAGACCTCCCGGACGAAGGCTTCGTCCCGGTCCGCCGTCTCCCCCCGCAGGCCGTGGTTGACGTGGCAGACCGTGAGGGCGATGCCCCTTTCCCCGGCCAGCGGGCGGATGAGGCAGAGCAGGGCCATGCTGTCGGCCCCGCCCGAAACAGCCAGCGCGAGATGCTTTTTGCCGTCCAGCAGCTTTTCCCGGGCGCAGAAGCCGCGCACCGTCTGTAAGATCTCTTCGTAGTTCATCAGCGTTTGAAGTCCACATCCATAAAGCGGGTGTGGGCGCCGTCCCAGCCCAGCGGCACCGTGCTGGTCTCGCCGTGACGGTTCTTTGCCACGATGCACTCGGCGGTGTCGGCGTCCACCTCCGCGCCGTCGGGGTTCTGGCTGGCGTAGTAGGAGTCGCGGTAGAGGAAGAGGACGCAGTCGGCGTCCTGCTCGATGGAGCCGGAGTCGCGCAGGTCGGACAGCTGGGGGCGGTGGCTGGAGTTGTTGCCCTGCTTTTCCACCGCACGGGACAGCTGGCTCAGAGCGATGATGGGCACGTTCATCTCTTTGGCCATGATCTTGAGGTTTCGGGTGATGGAGCTGATCTCCTGCACGCGGTTCTCGCTGCGCTGGCCGCTGGTCATCAGCTGCAGATAGTCGATGACGATGAGGCCCACGTTGGGGCGGGCGGGGTCCTGATTGACCCGGCGGATCTTCGCCTTCATCTCGGTGATGGTGATGCCCGAGGTGTCGTCCATATAGATCGGTGCGTCGTGCAGCTTTTCGGTGGCGAGGGCCAGATACTCCCAGTCCTCGGCCCGGAGCGCACCGGTGCGGAACGCCTGACTGTCGATGCCCGCTTCAGCGGAGAGGATGCGGTTGGTCAGCTGCTCCTTCGTCATTTCGAGGCTGAAGATGGCCACCGGCACCTTCTGCTGCATGGCCACGCGGGTCGCGATGTTCAGCGCGAAGCTGGTCTTGCCCATACCGGGGCGGGCAGCGAGGATGATGAGGTCGCCGCGGCCAAGGCCGGTGAGGACGGTGTCCAGCAGCCGGAAGCCGGTGGGGATGCCCTTATACTTGTCGGCATCGGGGCCGCTGATCTTTTGCAGATTTGTCAGCGTCTCCACCATGCTGGAAGAAAGGGGCGTCAGGGCGCTGGAATCGCGGCCGGAGCGGATCTCATAGATGCGCTGCTCGGCGTTTTCCAGCAGCAGGTCGGCGTCGGGCTCGTCGCCCGCGTCCTGCAAAATGTCCTTTGCGACACCCATCAGCTGGCGCACCAGATACTTTTCCTGCACGATCTGCGCATACGCCTTGACGTTGGAGATGCTGGGGACCGTCTCGGCGAGGCCGGTCAGGTAGACTTTCGCCTCGTCGGCGCTGGGGAACACGCCGTCCGAGATGACGGCGTCCAGCAGGGTGACGAAGTCGATGGTCTGGTCGCTGGTAAAGAGGCGGAGCATCTCGGAGTAGATCTGAGCGTTCTGCCGGGTGTAGAACATCTCGGGCCGGATGATCTCGACGAGGTCGGTCAGGG
>ERZ809772.652-NODE-652-length-8099-cov-4.60281_pt1 | contig 8099 bp, 5 predicted proteins | sample MGYA00520313_ERZ809772 | MGnify/ENA primary metagenome ERZ809772 (study PRJEB31588, sample SAMN03401199) | human gut metagenome | study: EMG produced TPA metagenomics assembly of the PRJNA231909 data set (A prospective, longitudinal analysis of the... | reverse complement strand
AATATAGCAGAACTGTAAAATATAAAAGAGGTTGTGCCAACGTTTTGACACAACCACATTTCACAAGAAGAGAGTTTTACACTCCGTCTTCTTTCTTTTGTCATTTATCGCATCTCATTTAAAAGTATAGAATTCAGCCAAATATTTCGTAGAACTGCTTGCTTCCAAAACCGTATATTTAATATAACGCGTTGAAATAGGAACCAAAAAGTCTAAATAATAGTCCATATCATCATAATCTTGCGGAGAGGGCACAGCAGACGTACCTATCGACTTCCAATCTGTTCCATTCTCTGAGATAAACAATTCAACCTTTGTAGGTGGATACCAAATACGGCTACTGATATTAAAACCAGCCCCCTTCAATACCTCTGTCTTTTCAAAATCAACGACAATCCAAAGTGGTGTATTACTGTATGAAGTTACATAAGAATATTCACTATCATCAATTATATCAGTCAATCTACCTTCAACAGTCGGTGCAGCTGATATCTTCCAACCACTACGATCCATTTTCACGAAATCTGGATTTTGAACCTTTGACAAAGAAATAACATTTGAAGTCTTATTGATAGTAAAATTCATACCTGTAGCAATGTTCAAATGAGCATCCTCTGCAGCCAATTCTGCCACTACATCAAACGTATATGTAGCATCTTGATCTGTTTCCAGTAGAAAATCATCAGAGATCTGACAAACTACTTCTGATGATACTAAGCTACCGGCAGGTATTACCACCTCCGTAGTAGAGAAAGATACATTATCTTTCAATTTTTCATCAGTTGCATTTATCGACAAAGATAACTTGACATCCTCATAGAACGCCTTGCTTAATTTAGCAAATAACTTAGTCGACATACCTGTCTCATTCTTTATTTCACCGTCAAAACATACTCTTGTAAACGACACAGAATTACCAGTTTCACCTTCCACTGAGATTTCAGAAGAAAAAGCCTCTTTAGCTATCTTTATTTCAGCAGAAGCATTGGTTGTAATATTTTCATTGCCAACTACAACATTAGCAACTTTTGTAACAATACCGTAAGAAACCTCATCTAAACTTGTGAAAGTTTCTACCAAGTCATCCAAAGAAACGACACATTCTGTTAACCCAGCAGGTATTGTTACCTGTCTCTTAAAAGCATCGTTTTCTTGTGAAATGTTTTCAAGAGCATAGTCTAAATCTATAACCACATCCTCAATATAAGGCTGTTTCAAGGATATCTTAAAACCTAAACTACCATCAAGAGCTAACTTTCCATCCGACTGATAAGTCGCTGCAATTTGAGCAGATGCAGGAGTCTCAGAATTCAAAACAGATACTGTAACAGCAGGTGTTGGATAGTTTTTCAAATCCAAAGTTTCATCTTCTTGACAAGATGCCACGCAACATAATGTCAATAACAGAAAGAAATATTTATAGAAATAATGCATATCTTAAATCGTATTAATTAAATAAATCTGAAGGATAGTTTGAAGGATTAGGATCATTTTTCTTATAGAAAATAGTAGGTTCCTTCAAAGGTGAACCATAATAATCTCCAACACCATTTAAACTATTGAACACGGAAGTGTATTTTTCAGGACTAGGAGCAAATCCCATAAACCAACCATATCCTTCTTTTACCAATTGATCACCGGTATGTGAACCAAATGATCCATAACCAAGATTAAATTCTATAGCCAATCCAGCACACTTCTTTTTAGTCATAATGCTGCCGACTGTATTAGCAGAAGAACCATAATTAGGAACAATAATATCAATCCATTGGTCAGCGTCTACTCCATTTACTTGCTCTGGAAGACCTCTAAATGAGCCATATTGGAAGATAGTAACCAACTTGTCAGGCATCGCCTTTTTAGTCTCATAGCATAATTTAGCAGCAGCTGCAGGGCCATGAGGGCCTAAAGACGGGTTATCTAAATCCGGAGAGGACGAATATTCATCGTCATAATTCACGCCATCCAAATTATAAGCCTTGCAATACTGTGCTACTTCACGTGCAAAGTCCTTGGCACCCTGATCGGAAAGTTGTGCTAGTCCAGTCATATCATGATTGCCCAATAGTCCTAACAAAACTTTCATACCTCGTTTTCTCAAAGGCTGTAACAATGTCTCGTTATTATCTAACAAATATTGTACATTAGGATTACATTTCACATAAGGACGTCCGGCCTCTGCATCATAGTTGATATTAGCAGCAAACAACACAACCACATCCCACAGATATTTACCGTTTTCCAACTGGAATGAAAGAGCATTAAGAGGATTTACACCATTTACTTCAAAGAACAAATAACCTTTCAACTTGTCTTCGCCTTTATAAGTATCACCAAACTGACGCATATCCCTTATAAAATAGATACAATGTTTATCTGTTTCATTTTTGATAGTAACATCCGAACTATTTTCCATAATGGCCAATGGCAAAACATACGTTTTACCAGCTTCCAAGCGATCACCAACTGCCAACTTCACTTCCAGAGAAGGCATTCCCTCTTCAATTGAAGCCTGAATCACCCCCCCGTTGTCCAAAGATACCAATTCACTAGGAAGAAGCACATAATCCGTTCCATGTTCTTTATTATAAGTATCCAGATAAGCCTCGTCTACAGCTATCTTCATGGAAGTCTGTGCCACAAACCCTTTAGTCAAATTTACTTTAACACTTGTCGTATATTCCGGCGATGTGTACAATTCTATAACTTGTTCGGTCTTGCTGGTAACTGCATCACACAGATAACCGCGATTTTCATAGATACCGCTAAGAGCAGATTCATCTACATTTTTCCCTATTTCAAGGTCATCTGTACAAGAAGAGAACAACACTCCTCCTAAACTTAAAAGACCTGCAAGACAATATATATATCTTAGTTTCATACGCTTTATATTATTAAACAATAAACATTAATTCAGCTTAGGTATTTCAACAGGAACCCAGGTAGGGGCTCCACTAGCTGTAATATCATTTCCATTACCTGTATGATCTTTTACCTGACTGCCCGTACCTTCATTGAATTTCCAATAAGCAATCAATCCCGGTGATGCAGGATCAACCTCATAAGGATTCTTGGCAATCTCTTCTGCTGTGCGTTGCACACCCCATACACGCACTTCTGCAATATCTCCCGGCAGCCAACGTGAATCATCATAGGCTCTTCCAATATAACAATCACCATTCAAATTTACACTACCTCCTGCAGCTTCATCAGAATAAACCTTTACACCGTCTTTATAATAAATCCGTTCACCGGTTGATGAATCATATACAATGGCTATATGCACCCACTCATTGACCGGCAATCCGGCAACGGCATTCGGAGCAGGGAAATTACCGCCGCTGGCCACACATTGCAATTGGTCGCGCGGACGGTCGGAATCGCCGATACGAATCAAGAAACGCCCTTCTATACCGAAAACCGAACTCAAAGCATTATCACGTCCAGCTACCCAATCACTACTTCTTACTAAAGCTTCTACTGTAATTGCTTTAAGAGAACTTACATTGCTCTTCCAGTTAATAGGGAAATAGATATTGGCAATATTAGCCACCACATTAATCAGAGCAGCTCCCTTGAATACAAAGTACACAGTCTGTTTACTTTTAAGAATATCGATATTCGCGTCAACAATAGAAACAGGAAGCACATAACGCTTAGACTTATCAAGCTTATCTGTGTTTTTAAAATTAATAATCACATCCTCACTGCTGATATCCCCAGCCTTAATAGTCACACTCTTAGATGGCAATTCAAAATAATCAGCCAATAAAGCTTCTGCATTATCATTGAATGCCAAATTATAAGCTGCAGCCATTTGAGGTTTGGCTTCAAAAGACACTGTAACATCATAAGTAGCCGGAGATGCCAAACGATAAGCAATGGCACGTGAAGCATCTGAAACAGATTCCTTTATCAACAAATCATCCGTAATGGCTTTTGTTGTCACATAAACAGTATTATCATAATGATGTTCTTCATCAATATTATCATTCTGACATCCTACCAAGGCAGACATCAAAATAGAAAACGAAGAACTTAATAAAAATTTATAGAATTTCATAGTTTACTTATTTTGAAGGATTCATTATATTAATTACTTCACGTACAGAAGCATAAGTATTATTATAATATTCATTCTGAACATCCATCATAAACACACCTCTTCTGTCATAGTCAGGAGATGACTGTACGCACCACCAAGCAGCACCCTGAGAAGCCAAAATTTTGTTACCTGCTGCATCTACTGTATTCCAATAACCTACAACTTTATCTTTATCATCAGCTTCAGGCATTTTCACACACACGATAAACCGATCTGTAGGAATAGGATTAATACCTTCATACAGTTCATCTTTTACATCATTTCCGGTTTGAATAGCCAAGAGTGTTTTTACAGCCATATCATCACCGTTGGTAGATAAAGCTGTTTTTAACATAATATAATCACAAACAGTTGTAAAGGAAAGATTCTCCGGTACCAAGTATTGCACATTGGTATAGAAAATCATAGATTTATTAGATTTTGATTTCCAATTCTTTAACATATCCAACAAATCAGTCTGACGATTCTTATATACTTCCAGTTTCTCAGGAACCATACTTACCAATGAACTGCCCGTATAATCAACCAATAAACCATCATAACTATATTTATCGACTAACGTAATCTGTTCTTTAACAGCATTCGAGAAATATGCTAACGCATCCTCTTCTGTTAGTTCCGGATTTGCTTTCTGCATTTCCTTCCAATTCACTTCCAAGACATTATAATCTATCTTATAAATTACCTTTGTGCCTTTTTTACGAACTTTCTCGATTTCTTCCAATTCTGTAGATGCCAATCCATCCGGATTATTCAAACAGATATAATCTACGCTATCTGGCAATACAGACAAGCGTTCAGCCTGCTTTATGGGATCAGTAGAATTCTCTAACGACACCATTACTATTTTATGATTACCGGCTTTATATTCATTCAAGTCTTTCAAGTAGTCCTCATATAATTGTGGATTCTGCTCCTCCAATGAAGGAGTATGAATATCTAGGCTTTCTACTTCAGTCCAATCTTCACATGAAGAAAGAGAAAATGAAGCCGCCATTCCCAAAGCCAAGCACAACCCACTATTCAATATATTATTTTTCATAAATTTTGCTATATTAAAATACATCATTAATTATTCTTAGCCCACCACAAATCTTTAGCCATGTTATCCTGACCTCCCAAATAAGTGCTCACGGCAAATTGAATATTCTCTATATTATCATTATATTCAGAAGCTGGATAGGGGATGCGACGCGCACCTCTTTCTGAGTCAACCACTCCACCGCTCTTGTTGCCGTCATCCGTAGCGGGCAAGAGGTTCGGGTAACCGGTACGACGGTAATCGGCCCAAGCTTCGTTACCTAGCTGCCAGTTGGCAATCCATTTCTGAATAATGATACGTTCCTGCTTCTCTTCAGGAGTAGCATCTTCATTCCATTTTACAGTTAGCTTGGTTAACTCATCAGCGTATGAATTAAGTCCTTTGTTCGGGTCAGTATAAGAGATGCTGTTTTTAGTATCTTTGTTCATATATTGGTCTGCACCATCTACTCCCCATTGTTCGAAAGACAAACGGATGCCCTGCTCGTAAAAATCTTTGGCCTCGCCACCTGTATTGAATCCATAAATGGCTTTAGCTTCTGCACGGAGAAACGCGACTTCGGCAGCATTCATCCAGTAGAGAGGATCTGTAGGCTTCAGATTCACGCCGGAATATTTATGTCCTACTGTATTCAAGTCAGGAATCGAAATGCCTCTGCGCATACCTACATATTCATAACCATCCCATTCAGATTTCACAAAATATTTCTCACGACGGGGATCATTGTAACCATTCATGTAGCAAATAATATCAGCTGCAGCATGAGTATCACCACCTGTAAGACATTCTTTTTTGTCATCATTGTGAGAAAGAACATGGTTGTACTGGGTAGCCGTGTAAATTGGATTAGTTACTGAGCCGGCAAAATACCTCCATGCGGCATTATCAGCGTTCTGTTCAATAACACCTCCGTATTGAGGATCCAATGCTTCTTCCACCATCTTTCGTGCAGTGGTAGGGTCAGCATTCACAATGCGCATGGCCAAACGTAGTTTCAAAGAGTTGGCAAAACGAATCCATTTCTTTACATCTCCACTGTAAATATAGTCAGCAGATGCTGTCAGACAGTCATTCGACTGTTCGTTCATGATTTTGATAGAAGCATTCAGCTCTTCAAAAAATTTGGCATACACCTGTTGTTCGGAATCATACGGTGACTTGATAGAACCATCAACACCAATTTGGGAATACGGAATCGGTCCGTAAGCATCGGCTACCCGGTGCATAGCCGCCACTTTGATTACTTGAGCAATGGCCAGCGGAAGCGGATTATTGGTATTCTGAGATACAATTTCCACCACATTAAGGTTGGAGAATAATACAGGTAATACACGATCGCTCTTCAAAAAGACACGTGTCCAGTCATCTGTCGGGTTATAGTTGGAAATAGTAGCTTTCCAGTTGGATTGTGAATCTGCAAAATAACCTCCCAAAGGACCGCCTAACAAACAGTCTGTAAACTGGGCTGTATTGACGTCTGGAGAAACTACACAACCGGCCAAGTTGTTCATGGCTGACCCCAATGCATAGTCATCTTCCGACAAATCGCCCGGCTGATAGGGATTTGAGTTGATCTCCTCAAACTTGCCTGTACATGATGAAGCTGTTGCGGCAATCAGAGAACCTATGATAATTATACTTAATATATGTTTCATACCTATTAAAATTTAAAATTCAAGCTAAAACCGACATTGCGCAAAGAAGGAATCATAAAGTTGTCCACACCTTGATAAAAATTGCTGGTAGAAGCCACAGCTTCGGGATCAAACGGTGCCTTATTATAAATCATCCACAAATTACGTCCAACCAATGAAACTTTGATGTCGCATACATTACCCAACCATTTGCGAGGAATGTTATATCCAACAGATGCCTCCTGTAAACGGACATTTGTCGCGGAATAAGTGTAATATTGCGGAACCGCCTTGCTACCTACCGTGCTAAACCAAGCCTCCGGATCTACGCGATCATTGCCATTGACTGTCACATACCCCAAATCACGAGCATCAGCACTGAACTCAGATACACCGAAGTTGTCAAGTACAGCTTGCGTGCGTGAGAATACAACACCGCCAAAACGGGCAGAAAACATAAATCCTACATGAATATTTTTCCAACTGAAGTCGTTGCGCCATGCCAAGTTACCTTTAGGAAGTACACTGCCCAATTTAATGTATTGATTGGGATCTTGAATGGACTGGGTATAGATTTTGTTATTTTCATCAATATAAATGGCTCCGTTAACATCACGCTGCAAGTCCATACGTGAATATACATCTCCCATGCTACCGCCTTCGCGCAGGATGAAACGCATATCACCATATCCACCCATATCCAAAGACGGGATGGAAAAAAGTTCTCCGGTTACAGGATTGATTGCATTATCGGCCAAAGTTTCAATCTTATTCTTGTTCATAGAATAAGTAAGACCACTGCTCCATGTGAAGTCACTCCAAGTGTTTTTAAAATTTAAAGCCAATTCCACACCCTGATTACGTACAGCACCGGTTTGGATATACATCTTAGAATACTTGCTTACCGGAAGATTCGGGTTGAATGTCTGGTTTTCAGTCTTGGCATTATAGTAAGTGGCATCCAACTCAAAGTATTTCAAGAATCGTAGATTCATACCTATTTCAAATGAGTTGGTACGTTCCGGCTTCAGTGAATAGACCGGATATTGTGTCAATACGCTCCATTGTCCGGTGGATGAGCTCCATTCAAAACGCGGATTAGACAGATAACGTTGAAAAGCAGATCCTACAGACGCATACGAGCCGCGTACTTTCCAGAAGGAAAGATAATCCTTATTCAGATTAGGAAACAGTTCCGACAACACGACAGATACACCCACTGAAGGATAGAAAAAGCACTTGGAAGTAGAATTAGGACCAGCCAACTGAGAAGCCCAGTCATTACGGCCTGTCAAAGATCGGAAGAGCGTCGTGTAGG
>ERZ809772.608-NODE-608-length-8559-cov-4.19944_pt1 | contig 8559 bp, 5 predicted proteins | sample MGYA00520313_ERZ809772 | MGnify/ENA primary metagenome ERZ809772 (study PRJEB31588, sample SAMN03401199) | human gut metagenome | study: EMG produced TPA metagenomics assembly of the PRJNA231909 data set (A prospective, longitudinal analysis of the... | reverse complement strand
CGACGCTCTTCCGATCTCTTTTGCCCTTCCTCTTTTAGCCATTGCCCTTCCTCTTATTTTTTCGGGTAAAAGTAACCGTAAGTCTATCGGTGAATTTATCTTTGGTTTTTCTTTCCTCTTTATGGGGCTTTCGTACCTCAAAGCAAATGCCCCCGACCTGAATGCCAACCCGGAAATGCTGGCTTTTGTACAGAACTATACAGATATGGGATTTTTCTCGGTTCTGCTCTTTTTATTTATCGGTACTATTCTCACTATGATCGTACAGGCTTCCGCCGCGACGATGGCTATTACTTTAATTATGTGTGCCAACGGATGGATCAGCCTGGAACTGGGTGCCGCATTGGTCTTGGGTGAGAATATCGGAACTACTATTACAGCCAATCTGGCTGCCCTGACTGCTAATTCACAAGCAAAACGTGCTGCTTTGGCTCACTTTGTTTTCAATGTTTTTGGTGTGATCTGGGTGCTGATTATTTTCCATCCTTTTATGGTATTCGTCAATTGGGTGGTCGATACCTTCTTCCATCCGGGAAGTGCAGAGGTGGCTATTTCTTATAAGTTGTCCGCTTTCCACTCTATTTTTAATATATGTAACGTCTGTCTGCTGATTTGGGGAGTGAAACTGATTGAGCGTACCGTGTGTGCCATTATTCGTCCCAAGGAAGAAGATGAAGAGCCACGCTTGCGCTTTATTACCGGAGGTATGCTTTCTACGGCCGAATTATCCATACTTCAGGCCCGTAAGGAGATTCATCTGTTTTCCGAGCGTATTCATCGTATGTTTGGTATGGTACAAGATCTGTTGCATACTGAAAAGGATGATGACTTCAATAAACTTTTCAGCCGGATTGAGAAATACGAGAATATCAGTGATAATATGGAATTGGAGATTGCCAATTACTTGAATCAGGTATCTGAAGGGCGTTTGAGCTCGGAAAGTAAGCTTCAGATACGTGCCATGCTTCGTGAGGTAACCGAGATTGAAAGTATTGGTGACAGTTGCTATAACTTGGCACGTACCATCAGCCGGAAGCGTCAGACCAATCAGGATTTCACAGAGAAGCAATATGAGCACATTCATTTCATGATGAAACTGACCAATGATGCTCTGTCGCAAATGATTGTCGTGGTCGAGAAACCCGAACATCAGAGTATCGATGTTAATAAGTCATTCAATATTGAGAATGAAATTAATAACTATCGTAACCAACTGAAGAATCAGAATATCCTGGATGTGAATAATAAAGAATATGATTATCAGATGGGCGTTTATTACATGGATATTATCGCCGAATGTGAAAAACTCGGTGACTATGTAGTAAATGTAGTAGAAGCGAGCAGTGACGTAAAAGAAAAGAAAGCGTCTTGAGAAAAGTGATGAACGATGAACGATAAAGCGTGTAATTGAGAGTGCTCATCGCTTATCGTTCATCGTTAATGAATCGTTTAGCCATTATACGGTTCGAAATCTTCTTTTCCAACTCCACACAGAGGGCATACCCAATCATCAGGAATATCTTCAAACTGTGTTCCGGGTTCGATTCCGCCTTCCGGATCACCTATCTCCGGATCGTAAATGAAATCACAAACGGTGCAAATGTACTTCATGTCGTCTCTTTTTTTAAGTTTATGCAAATATAACAAAAGTATCGGACGTATTGTTCATTTATTTTTTCTTTTTTCATTAATAAAGCACTACCTTTGTCTGTAGCAACAAAACATTAATCAAGGAATTATAAACTATGATGTGGCAGATTGTATTATCACTGGTATGTGTGGCTTTTTTAGGAGCTATTCTGTGGGAAAAGAGACAAGGTAAGTTAATGCAATCTGCATCGGACCGGAAACTGGAGAATGTAAATTGTCTGTTTGATGCGATTCTGACGCATATTCATGCGTATGTTTTGGTAATCGATTCTGATTTCAAAGTCCTGAAAACTAATTATTATGATTTGACTCATCTCAGTCCGGACGGTAAAGAGAAGCGTGTAGGTGATCTGTTGCAATGCCGGAATGCCTTGTCTGCCAAAGGGGGATGCGGAACCCATGCTTTTTGCCAGGAATGTCCGGTGAGGGGAGCAATAGGAAACGCTTTCCGCCAGAAGAAAGAATTTACTGATTTGCAATCATCACTGAATATTGCCATAGACGAGCATGAATTTGTAAAGTGCGACGTAATGATCTCGGGAGTATTTATGACTCTGGATAGTGAAGAGCGCATGGTGCTGACGGTGCATGACATTACTTCGATTAAACAAACGGAAGAGGCGTTGGCCGAAGCGAAGGAAAAAGCGGAAAATGCAGATCGTTCCAAGTCCGCTTTTCTAGCCAATATGAGTCATGAAATCCGTACGCCACTGAATGCCATCGTCGGCTTTTCCGAACTGCTGGCAGCGGCCAATACAGAAGAAGAAAAGCAAAAATACCTGGAGATACTCCATACGAACAGCGAATTGCTATTACAGCTGGTTAATGATATTCTTGATTTGTCGAAGATTGAGGCCGGTACATTGGAGTTTGTTTATTCTGATGTCGATATCAACTTGTTACTGAATGATTTGGAACAATTGTTCCGTATGAAGATAGGCTCTAACTCGCCTGTACAGATTATAACAGAGTCCGGGTTGCCCTCGTGTATGGTTCATACGGATCGTAACCGAATTGCTCAGGTTGTGTCCAATTTTGTATCTAATGCAATCAAATTTACTACAGAGGGTAGTATCCGTATCGGATATCAGTCTTCCGAGAATGGACTTCGGTTTTATGTTAGCGATACCGGTTCGGGTATTTCGGCGGATAAATTGGAGGGTGTCTTCGATCGTTTTGTGCGTTTGCAAAGTGATAAAAACGGTAACGGACTCGGACTCTCTATCTGTAAGACGATTGTAAATAAGCTGGGTGGGGAAATCGGAGCCGAATCTGAGGTAGGCAAAGGAAGTACCTTTTGGTTTACATTGCCCGAACATTCCGATATTAAACCCAAAGTCATCATTGAGAAAGAGCAGGAAGAATTGCCTTCTGCAGTACGGGTTCCGGTTATCGATGCGGGAAGTGATAAAAAACTGAGCATACTGGTGGCCGAAGATATGGAAGACAATTATCGTCTTTGCGAAGCTATCCTCGCTTCACGTTACGAATTACATTGGGCTCACAATGGTGAAGAGGCCATTTCTCTTTTCCTGAAATTCCAACCGGACATTATCTTGATGGATATCCGTATGCCTGAGGTGAATGGCTACGAGGCTACGGAGGCTATCCGACAGATGTCGGCTACAGTGCCTATCATTGCTCTTACTGCTTTTGCGTATGAAGAAGACCGCCAGAAAATCATGCATAGCGGCTTTACCGATTTCCTGACGAAGCCCATTTCGTCAAAAGTACTGTTGGGAAAACTGGAATCCTTAAAAAAGATTTAAGAAACATCTTATACCGGATTTATGTTGTACTTTTGCAACTTCTAATTTAATGTATGTATCTGCATGACTGCAAAGAACGACGATTATTTTCATTTGGGCCTGACTGATCAAGAAGTTCTCCAAAGCCGGGAGAAATATGGTGCCAACCTACTGACGCCTCCTAAGCGTCCTTCGCTCCTGAAGCTTTATTTGGAAAAATTTGAAGATCCTGTTGTACGTGTGCTGCTTATTGCAGCTGTATTCTCTCTTATCATTTCCGTTATCGAGAATGAGTATGCCGAAACGATCGGTATTATAGCCGCTATCCTGTTGGCAACCGGTATCGGTTTCTATTTCGAATACGATGCCAATAAGAAATTCGATTTACTGAATGCCGTTAATGAAGAGACTTTAGTAAAGGTGATTCGTAACGGGCGTATTCAGGAGATTCCGCGTAAAGATGTGGTAGTAGGTGACATTGTGGTATTGGAGACCGGTGAAGAGATTCCCGCAGATGGCGAACTGATAGAAGCTATTTCTTTGCAGGTGAACGAATCGAACCTGACCGGGGAACCGGTGATTAATAAAACAATAATCGAAGCCGATTTTGATGAAGAAGTTACGTATGCTTCCAATCTGGTGATGCGCGGTACAACTGTGGTCGATGGTCATGGATCGATGAAGGTACTTCGTGTGGGAGATGCTACGGAGATTGGGAAAGTGGCACGTCAGAGTACGGAACAAACTACGGAGCCTACACCATTGAATATCCAGCTGACCAAATTGGCCAACCTGATCGGTAAGATCGGTTTTACCGTAGCCGGACTTGCTTTCCTTATTTTCTTTATAAAAGACGTTGTACTGTATTTCGATTTTGGGGCTCTGAACGGTTGGCATGACTGGTTGCCGGTGTTGGAGCGTACATTGAAATATTTCATGATGGCGGTTACCCTGATCGTGGTTGCCGTTCCCGAGGGATTGCCTATGAGTGTGACACTCAGCCTGGCACTGAATATGCGCCGTATGCTTGCTACTAACAATTTGGTACGTAAGATGCACGCTTGCGAAACAATGGGGGCGATTACCGTGATTTGTACAGACAAGACCGGTACGTTGACACAAAATCTGATGCAGGTGCACGAGCCCAATTTCTATGGTTTGAAAGATGGTGGGAAACTGGCAGATGACGATATCAGCAGACTGATTGCGGAAGGGATTAGTGCTAACTCCACTGCTTTTCTTGAAGAAACGGGAGAGGGTGAGAAGCCGAAAGGAGTAGGTAATCCTACGGAAGTTGCCTTGTTGCTGTGGCTGAATAGCCAGAAACGTAACTATCTTGAACTCAGAGAAGGAGCACGGGTGCTCGACCAATTGACGTTCTCGACTGAACGTAAGTTTATGGCTACTTTGGTGAAGTCGCCGTTGATAGGCAAAAAGGTATTATATATAAAAGGTGCGCCCGAAATCGTGCTTGGCAAATGTAAGGAGGTGATTCTCGATGGCCGTCGTGTGGATAGTGTGGAATATCGTTCGACTGTCGAAGCACAATTACTGGGTTATCAGAATATGGCTATGCGTACACTTGGTTTTGCATTCCGTTTGGTGGAAGATAACGAACCGGATGACTGTGTGGCACTTGTTTCAGAAAATAACCTTAATTTCCTTGGAGTCGTTGCTATTTCCGATCCTATACGTCCCGATGTGCCTGCGGCAGTAGCTAAATGCCAGTCGGCAGGTATCGGTATCAAGATTGTGACCGGGGATACTCCGGGCACCGCAACTGAGATTGCGCGTCAGATCGGGCTGTGGAAACCGGAAGATACGGAACACAATCGCATTACCGGAGTTGCTTTTGCCGAATTGAGTGATGAAGAAGCATTGGATAGAGTGATGGACTTGAAAATTATGTCGCGTGCCCGTCCTACCGACAAACAGCGTCTGGTACAATTGCTGCAGCAGAAAGGAGCCGTTGTGGCTGTGACCGGAGACGGAACGAACGATGCGCCGGCGCTCAATCATGCACAGGTAGGGCTTTCGATGGGTACCGGAACTTCAGTTGCCAAAGAGGCCAGTGACATCACTTTGCTGGACGACTCTTTCAACAGTATCGGGACTGCTGTGATGTGGGGGCGGTCACTTTATAAGAATATCCAGCGTTTCATCGTATTTCAGCTGACCATTAACTTTGTGGCACTTCTCATCGTATTGCTCGGTTCTATTGTGGGAACAGAACTACCGTTGACTGTGACCCAAATGTTATGGGTAAATCTCATCATGGATACATTTGCCGCTTTAGCTTTGGCTTCTATTCCGCCAAGTGAGAGTGTTATGAACGATAAACCGCGTCGCAGTACTGATTTTATTATTAGTAAAGCGATGCAACATAATATATTCGGTGTCGGTACACTCTTTCTGGTAGTACTGATGGCGATGATATACTACTTTACAAATGCCGACGGTGGAATGACGGTACAGCGGTTGACCATTTTTTTCACCTTCTTTGTAATGCTTCAGTTTTGGAATCTGTTCAACGCCCGTGTGTTTGGCACTACCGATTCAGCATTCAAGGGTCTTACGAAGTCGTACGGAATGGAATTGATTGTACTGGCCATCCTGGGTGGGCAGTTTCTTATAGTGCAGTTCGGTGGAGCTGTATTCCGTACAGAACCGCTCGACTGGCAAACATGGCTTATCATCATCGGTTCTTCTTCTCTCGTCTTGTGGATTGGAGAATTGATTCGCTTGGTCAAACGTTTAACTCAGAAATGAAAATGAAAGCTATTTATCACAGTGGACGCAAAGAAAGTGTCTTTTATGAACAGGATATAAAAACTCCGTTTCCTTTGCGTGCTCTGTCGTGTATAAGCTTTCAAAAACAGAATAGAGATGAAAAGAAAAGGAATTAAAAACCTTATTTTTGATTTTGGTGGTGTATTGATTAATCTCGACCGTCAGCGTTGTATAGAAAACTTCCGGAAGTTGGGATTAGAGAAGGTGGACGAATTGTTAGGCATGTATTCTCAGCAGGGAATCTTTATGCAACATGAGAAAGGGTTGATCTCGTCAGCCCAGTTTCGTGATAGTATCCGCGGGCAGATAACTCAGGAGGTGACGGATGAGCAAATTGATGCTGCTTGGAATAGTTTCTTGGTGGATATTCCACGTTTTAAGCTTGATATGTTATTGAAACTCCGCGAGAAATATGTGGTCTATCTGCTGAGCAATACCAACGAGATACATTGGAAGTGGGCATGTGAGCATGCGTTTCCGTATCGGGGTTTCCGTGTAGAAGACTATTTTGAAAAGATGTACCTCTCGTATGAAATGAAAATGGTAAAGCCCGCTGAAGAGATTTTCCGGGGAGTGCTTGATGATGCAAACCTCGATCCGCGCGAAACTTTTTTCATAGATGACTCCGAAGCCAACTGCCAGGGCGCCCAGGCATTGGGCATCTCTACCTATACAGTGAAACCCGGTGAAGACTGGAGGCCGCTTTTTGCCGAGAATTAAAATAAATAGGAGAAACAGCATGCAGATAATCCGTAATATACCGGGAGTTCTACCCGAACCATGTGTTGCCACCATCGGTTTCTTCGATGGAGTACATATGGGGCATCGCTTTCTGATAGAACAAGTCAGAGAGTTGGCTGCGGCTCGTGGATTGCGTTCTGCACTGATTACTTTTCCCATTCATCCTCGTAAGGTGATGAATGCAGACTATCGTCCGGAGTTATTGACCACTTCGGAAGAGAAACTGGCGCTGCTTGAAGAAACGGGCGTGGATTATTGCTTTATGCTTGATTTTACACGTGAAGTATCACATCTGACTGCCCATGAATTTATGTCCGATATCCTGAGAGACCGTTATCGGGTGCAGACACTTGTCATCGGATATGACCACCGCTTCGGACACAATCGTAGTGAAGGCTTTGAGGATTATTGCCGTTATGGCTCTGAAATGGGAATAGAGGTGATTCGTGCTCGTGCCTGTGTGTGTGATGATCTCCATATAAGCTCTTCTGTCATTCGTAAGATGTTGCATCAGGGTGAAGTAGATCGGGCTGCACGTTGTTTGGGTTACGACTATTTTCTGGATGGTACGGTGGTGAGTGGTTATCAGGTAGGAAGGAAAATCGGATTCCCTACGGCCAATCTCAGTGTAGACGATCCTGATAAGTTGGTTCCTGCCGATGGTGTCTATGCAGTTCATGTCACGTTCGACGGGCATACTTATAATGGTATGCTCAATATCGGTACTCGTCCCACGATAGGGAATGGTCCTGAACGTTCGATAGAAGTGAATATCCTCCATTTTCATTCCGATATTTACGATAAATTTATCCGGCTCTCTTTTGTAAAATATCTCCGTCCGGAGCTGAAGTTCGATGGGATTGAAGGATTGATAGCGCAGCTTCATCAGGATGCAGCCGATGTGGAAGCGCTTTTGGGGAAAATACAAAATGTCAATTGACATTTTGTATTTTTTGTTTGCCACTGAGTGAGTTATATTCGGCCCGTTATCTTCCGGCTCTTAAATAGGAGCTTATTTTGTGAATTCGGCTTTTCAGATAGTCATCCTGATTGCGGATAATACATGTCTCTTGTTCTGTTTTGAGCCTGTTCTGTGTTCTTTAATTTGCAGAATATTTTGTTTTAAGGTGCAAATCGTTATTCTCTCCCTGATCATTCTATGCGTGCTGAAAAATGATTGCAGGCATGCAAATGTCCTCTTTTGTCTCTCTTCCGGCTTCATGCAGGTGAAGTTTTGAACTAATGAAGCTTTTGTTTTAACCCAATGATGTCTTTCTTTTAATGGTATGTGACCTCTCTTCTAAAGATATCATGCATATTTATTGGAAATCTTCGGTCGATGTTGCATCTTATTGCATGTTATATGCGTCTTGTATGCATTTTCTTCTTCCTGTTTGATGATTTGTGTTTTAGTGCGTGTCAGTAGATTAGGATGAATAGTGTCAGAGTGACGTCTAAAGGTGTAATACGCTATCAAATGGATATACTCTCCCTGACGCTGGTTCTTTGAGGCTTCTTTATATCAGCGTTTATCCTCTACAAATATCGAAAAACATTCTATATTTATTGTTTATCGATAAATAATTATCGAATTACTTGTTTAGGTGAAAATTAATATGAATCTTTGCAT
>ERZ809772.607-NODE-607-length-8603-cov-5.29562_pt1 | contig 8603 bp, 6 predicted proteins | sample MGYA00520313_ERZ809772 | MGnify/ENA primary metagenome ERZ809772 (study PRJEB31588, sample SAMN03401199) | human gut metagenome | study: EMG produced TPA metagenomics assembly of the PRJNA231909 data set (A prospective, longitudinal analysis of the... | reverse complement strand
GAGGAATATTATTGGTGGCCTTGTGGATGCGGTCCAGAGCCTCGAAGTCCAGACCCTTCCAGTTTGCCGGGTAGACACCATGGATGTTGCCGATGCCGGCAGCCAGAAAGTCAATGCCCAGAGCGGTGATCTTTGCGCACTCTTCGGGGTCTGCAATCTCGCCGGCACCCACAACGCCGTCCTCGACACCGCCGATGGAACCGACCTCTGCTTCGATGCTCAGGCCCTTAGCGTGTGCCAGAGCCACCAGCTCCTTGGTTTTTTCCACATTCTCCTCGATGGAGTAGTGGCTGCCATCGAACATGATGGAAGAGAAGCCGGCCTCGATGCAGGCCTTGCAGCCCTCATAGGTGCCGTGATCCAGATGCAGGGCAACGGGAACGGTGATGCCCATGGAATCGACCATTGCGCTGACCATGGCAGCGACGGTCTTGAAACCGGTCATGTACTTGCCGGCACCCTCGGAAACACCCAGAATCACAGGGCTCTTCATTTCCTCGCAGGCGGTCAGAACGGACTTGGTCCACTCCAGATTGTTGATGTTGAACTGAGGCACACCGTAGTGGCCATCACGTGCTTTGATCAGCATTTCGGTTGCATTTACCAACATTATTCATTACCTCCACAAAATCATTGGGGTCTTGCTCGTTTCATATCCGCTTTGTGCACGGTTTAACGAACCTACAAAATTAGTATACCCCAAACAGCGGCCAAAATCAATCCAAACCGGTGTTTTTCCTGTAACAATGCGGGGATTCTGCTTCTGGCAGGGTGCAGGGGGGTACTGCCAGAAGCGCGTATACTCGACAGAATGCAACAAATTTCCATATAATGCGCAACAAGCGGCCGAAAGACAGAAAGCTTGATGAAGGACGGATTTTCAACACAGATCCACATTCGTCAAAATGATATTGGGCAATTTGGCAAAAGCGGACAGGATGCAGTTCAAAAAATTGTCATATTTCCGACTTGTATTCTACAAATTGTACGCAGGAAATCAAAAGAGGTCGAACCCAAAAGTGGAAAACCTTGTGGAAAGTGTGGAATTCCACAGGCAAAACAGGCTTTAAAGCTGGACTTTTGAACTTTCTCCACAGGGTTTTCAACATGTGGAAAAATAATCGCTCTTCTACGGATTGTATACCGCGTTTTTGTGGAAAACTTTTTTCTCCGGCAAAACAGAGGGATATCTACCCAGCAGCCGGGTAAAGCTGATGCAGGGCGGCAGAACATTTCTGCAAAAAAGCGGAAACGGTCTCCGGCACCACGAACAGAAAAACTTTTGCAGGACGCGGATAAAAAACGGTAATTTGCTGGCAAACAAGGTCGGCTTATGCTATACTTCAAAATGAGTTATCAGCTTCAGATCATACCGGTGCGCGGCCCAGAGTGCGGCGCGCCTTTTGGAGGGTGTGCACAGCACCTTCCGGTGATACAACGGAAGGAGAAAATCATCATGGAAGAAAAGAACCAGCCGCGCCGTCCGCGCCGCAGCCCGGAAGAGCCGCTGCAGAAGAACGAGAGCCTTGTTTATGGCAAAAATCCGGTGACCGAACTGCTGAAAAGCGGTTCCGGCGTGGACACCGTGCTCATTGCTGAGGGCATGGCTCCGGCCGTGGCGGCTTACTATACCGCATTGGCAAAGGAAGCGGGTGCCACGGTGAAGCGGGTGCACCCCAACAAGCTGCGCCTGATGACCGGCACCGAGAGCCATCAGGGTGTGGCGGCATTTGCCAGCGAGATCGAATACGTGACGGTAGACGACCTGATGGCAGCAGCCAAGGACAAGGGCGAGGCACCTTTTCTGGTGCTGAGCGATGGCATTGAAGACCCGCACAATCTGGGTGCCGTGATGCGCAGTGCTCTGCTGTGCGGTGCGCATGGCATCGTGATCCCAAAGCGCGGCGGCGCATCGGTCACACCTACCGTCATCAAGTCCAGCGCAGGTGCCGCAGAACGCCTGCCGGTGGCTCGTGTGGCCAACATCGGCGAGACCATCCGCCGCCTGAAGGAGCAGGGTGTGTTCGTCTACTGCGCCGATATGGACGGCGTGTCTCTGCGCAGGAACAACCTGACCGGCCCCATTGCACTGGTGCTGGGCAGCGAGGGCAGCGGTGTTTCGCAGCTGGTGAAAAAGCTGTGCGACGGTGTGGTGCGGCTGGATATGGCAGCACCGGGCACCGGTGTGGACAGCTACAACGTGTCGGTGGCTGCGGGCATTATTCTGTACGAGATCCAGTCCCAGCGCGCAGCACAGCAGGCATGATCCGGCATTCGGGCCGGAACCTCAATTTGAATTACAGGAGGGACAAGAATGCCGAAAGATAAAAATAATGGCCGGGAAATGACCCCGGATGAAAAGTTCCGCTCCTTTTTCAGCACCACGGCGGTGGATATCCCGGAGGAGATGACCCGGAGGGACGAAAACCAGCCGGAGGAAAAGCCGCAGAAACGGTTTGGCCTGTTTGGCCGTGGTAAGGAAAAGCAGGAGACTGACGAAGCTGCAGCAGAGCAGCCGCAGGAAATGCCCACCGGTGAGGTGCGGCTGGGTGAGGATGCGCAGCCGGAACCGGAAGCGGATCTGGAACTGATGCTGAAGCCGGAGGCAGACCCGGAACAGGAACTGGCCCCGTGGCCTTTTCTGGAAAAGGAAGCAGAGGATGCACAGCCGGAAGCACCCGCCAAAAAGCCAGAGGAAAAATCTGCACCGCAAACGGCGGCCCCCCCGGCGGCAGTGAAGTCGGAAACACCCCGGCAGAGCGCTGTCCCGGCGGCAAGACCCGCAGAGCAGCACAGCACGGCAAAGCCTCCTCGGCACCCCAAGAATGCGCCGGAGGTGCTGCTGCCGCAGGAAGAGCAGGAGCAGCAGGAGATGGCACAGCTCAAGGCGATGATCAACGGCCTGAGCGACCAGAAGCCGGAAAAGCCTGCACCGAGAGCCGAAGCAGCCCCGGCGGCAGAAACTGAACCGGCTGAAAGCAAAAAGAAACCGTCCGGTGCACCGCTGCCCGCGGCTGTGTTTGCAGCGGTAAAGGAGACGGCACCGGAGCTGCAGCCGGAACCTGTGCCGCAGCCGGAAAAAACGGAGCAGCCGGTGGCCGATTTCTTTGGCAAGGCGCAGAGCGAGGACGCACCGCAGGCACCTTTGGCCCCGGCAGAGGAGCCTGCCGCAAAAGAGGACACCATGAGCCTGCCGCTGCTGCCGCTGGACGGTGAAGAGCCGCAGCAGGCACCGGAGAAGGCACCCGCTGCGCCACAGCCGGAACTGAAAGCTGAGGCGGAGGAAGCGGTGTCTCCGGAGGAACATGCCGAAACGGAGCTGACCGAGCCGGAGGCTACGGCGGATAAGCTGCACCGTATGAGTGCAGAGCTGACGCTGCGCTGCGTGCTGGGCGGCATTCTGGCTGTGGTGCTGCTGCATTTTGGTTTGGTGTCGGATGGGCTGCTGCCCGCCATGGCGGCGCTGGACCCGGATGCTGCCCCGGCGGCATTCTATGCTGCAAACCTGCTGCTGCTGGCAGCAAGCCTGTGCGTGGGCTTCCCGGTGCTGCGCGACGGCCTGAACGGCCTGCGCGGACGGTCTTCTTCCGAGACGATGCCGGCGCTGGCCGCAGTAGCAGCGCTGGTGCAGGCGGTCACAGCCATGCTGAACGCAAATGTTTACCGCGGCACCACCGGCATCTCGCTGCTCAGCGGCATGGCCGCGCTGGGGCTGTTCCTTGCGCTGCTGGGCAGCCGGGTGATGCTGGCTGCTGTCAAGGGCGGCTATGAGCTGGTGACCAATGGTGTGGAGTTCGAGGGTGCCTACCGCGCCAAGGACAAAGACCTGCTGCGCGCCCTTGCACGGGATCTGGAACAGAAGGACCCCTGGGTGCTGCTGAGCCGCCCGATGAAGGAAGCTGACGGATTTGTGGAGCAGAGCTTGAGCGAACGCGCAAGCGAGCGCCGTGCACGCAAAGTTTCGTACATCCTGCTGGGCGTTGCCCTGCTCAGCGGCGTGCTGTTCCTGCTGGCAGGTGCCGGCTGGAACAAAGCTGCGGCTGCCATGGCAGCTGTGCTGTGCATGGGCGCACCGCTTTCTTCTACCCTGATCGCGGGCGTTGCCTCGCTACGGCTGCAGCGTGCGGCTGCGGCTGTGGGCGCAGTCGTGCCCGGTTGGCAGGCCATTGAGCAGCTGGGCGGCATTGATACGCTGCAGATCGATGCAGATGACCTGTTCACCGCCGACAGCGCACAGCTGGAGGATATCCGCATCTTCAAGGGCGGCCGCATCGACCGCGCCATCCTGTACGCGGCCAGCGTGTTGAACGAGAGCCACGGCACCCTGAAGGGGCTGTTCCGCCAGATCGTTGAGGAACGCACAGACATCCTGTTCCCGGTCAAGGATCTGGAGCAGCACCATGGGCTGGGCTTTTCCGCCTGGTGCGATAACAACCGCATCCTCATTGGTACCCGCCGCTATCTGGAGCAGGAGGGCGTGCCGCTGCCGGACGAGGAATACGAGATGCAGCACTCGAAGAACGGCGAGCTGCAAATTTTGTATCTGGCTGTGTCCGGCAATCTGCACGCTATGTTCGTGCTGAAATATGTGGGCGGGCGCAATGTGGCCCGCGGCCTTGCCGTGCTGCAAAAGGAGAACATCCGCCTGCTGGTCACATGCCAGGATCCCAGTCTGACTGCACACCACATTACCGAAGCATACCGCCTGCCGGAAGGCATGATCACCGTGCTGGATCAGGAGCAGTGCAACGCCATCAAGGCCGCACCGGAAGACCCAGAGGACACCTGCTGCATGATCCATCTCAAGGCGTTTGCCAGCCTGACCGGCGGCCTGCAGGCTGCGGATCAGGCCCAGAACGCCGAGAGCAGCGCCACCACGGTACAGATGGTCTCGGTGCTGTTCTCCATGATCATTGCAGCGCTGCTCACCAGTGCAGGCAGCATCTGGGAGCTTTCAGTGGCAACGGTGCTGATGTATCAGGCAGCGTGGAGCGCCCTGAGCATTGCTGTGTGTGCACTGAAGCAGCATAACTGAGAAATATTCTCAGAATAAATAGGAATCGTTCTTGATTTCCATCAAAAAATATGGTATACTCTGTTCAGAACCTGAGCCGCAGGCGAAAAAATTACCGCCGGGCTGAATGATAGAGCCGGGATCGGTCGATCCTGACAGAAGATCCGTTTTTGAAAGGAGAGCATCATGGAACTGAAGGGTACCAAAACCGAGAAAAATCTGATGGAAGCGTTTGCAGGCGAGAGCCAGGCACGCAACAAGTACACCTTCTTTGCCAGCATGGCAAAAAAAGAAGGCTACGAGCAGCTGGCCGCGATCTTTGAGGAGACCGCCGGCAATGAGAAGGAGCACGCAAAGATCTGGTTCAAGCTGCTGTGCGGCGGCGCAATCCCCGATACCCTGACTTGTCTGGACATGGCAGCAGGCGGTGAGCACGACGAGTGGACCGAGATGTACCCCCGCATGGCTAAGGAGGCCAAAGAAGAGGGCTTCCCTCAGATCGCAGCACTGTTCACCATGGTGGCACAGATCGAGAAGGAGCACGAGGAGCGCTACCGTGCGCTGGCCGAAAACCTGAAAAACAACAAGGTCTTTGCCCGCGAGGAGCAGCAGGTATGGCAGTGCCGGAACTGCGGCTACACCTATATCGGCAAGTCCGCACCGCTCAAGTGCCCGGTGTGCGCACATCCGCAGAGCTACTTTGAGCTGAAAAAGATCAACTACTAAGCTGAAAATTCAAAAGCAGAACAGCGCCGCCGCATCCGGTTTGCCGGGTGCGGCGGCGTTTTGTACAAAATTGAAAAGCGGATTTTATTATTCTCCACAAAATAAGGCTCAGCTGCCCGGCAGAATGGGCAAAAAACTTGACCCGGTTTTGCACTGCGTGTAAAATAATACGGAGACAGGAATATTTAAAGGATCTTGCAGCAAAGCAGGCGGGGAGGGCAAAGCCCATGAAGCAGGGGTTCAAAGCGTGTGTTTGTGCAGTGGTGCTGTGCGCAGAACTGTTTGCAGCCGGGGCCTTGTCGGCCTATGCTGCGCAGGAGCAGCCGCTGCCGGACAGCGGCATGACATTGGACACTGCCGAACTGACGCTGGATATCACCGAAGGAGACCCGGCCCCGGTGGCCTACCTGAATGTGCAGGCACCCAACGACTACTTCTTCCTGATCTGGACTTCCAGTGATCCGGCAGTGGCATCGGTGGACGGCACCGGCAAGGTGACCGGCCATGCCGAGGGCACTGCGGCCGTCACGGCCCGCAATGAGCGCGGCGAAAAGACCACCTGTACCATCACGGTGCGCAAAAGCACAGCCAGCCGCCTGGTGCTGAACACCAGCGATCTGACGCTTACCATTACAGAGCAGGAGCCTGCCCCGACGAAACAGCTGAAGCTGGAACAGAACAAAGGCGGGTTTACCTATGTGCGGCAGTGGGTCAGCAGCAACCCGGCGGTGGCATCGGTAAGCACAAACGGTACCGTAAAGGCGCAGGGGTCCGGCAAGGCCGTCATCAGCGCACTGACCACAGCCGGGCAGGTGCTGCGCTGCACGGTAACGGTCACATCGGAGATCGGACGGGTGCAGATGAGCAAAAACGCCATGCTGCTGCAGGCAGTGGGAGCCAGTCAGAAGCTGACCGCGCAGGCTGCAGGCGCCAAAAACGGAACGATGACATGGATCAGCAGCAATCCGGGCGTGGCAACTGTGAGTGCGGATGGCATGGTAACGGCGGTGGGCGACGGTGAAACGATGATCCTTGCCGTTACACCGGAGGGTCGTGCCGATGCCTGCTATGTGGCCGTGGGAGCGGCGGCGTGGCGGTTCCGCTCGGAGGACGAGCTTGCCGAAACGCTGACCCTGACCGGCCAGCTGCCCTATTCGGATGGAAAATAAAAAGAAAAATGGGAGTGTTCTGTGCAGCAGGATGCTCCCATTTTTTCAAAACCCGCTGGGCAGAAAGATCATCGTTCCCCGGGCAGACCACGCCATCCGCTGGGCCATGCAGCCGGGCGCACCGGCCAGCAGAAACAGGGCCAGTGCGGCGAGCAGAAGCACCCATCCAAGGCCGCTGTGCGGCCTGCCGGAAAAAGGATCCCCTTTTTTGCGTCTCATCCCGCTGCCCCCTTTTTGCTGTGCTGGGCCATCCTATGCGCCGCAGGCACTGATTGTGCAACCGGCCCGGCTGTGGTACAATAAAACCTTAAGAGATACATTGTACAGGGAGAACGATTTTATGCTGACCATTACACTGCTGGGCACTGCGGCTACCATGCCACTGCCGGACCGGGCGCTTTCGGCGGCGTTTGCTGCCTGCGGCGGCCACGGCCTGCTGTGGGACTGCGGCGAGGGCACGCAGGCAGCGGCACACCGGGCAGGCGTGAACCTGATGCGGGCAGATGCCATCTGCCTGACCCACTACCATGGCGACCACATCTTTGGTCTGCCGGGCCTTTTGCAGACTCTGGGGGCGCAGGGCCGCACAAGGCCGCTTGCGCTGCTGGGTCCGGAGGGCCTGCCGGATATCTGGGCGGCGGTGCGGGCACTGACCGGCCCGCTGCCCTATCCGGTGAAGCCGCAGGTGCTTATGCAGGGCCAGCCGCTGGCGCTGGATGCGCTGAGCGAGGGCTGGCCTGCCGGTGCGCGGATGGTGCCGTTTGCCACAAAGCACCGGGTAAAAAGCCTTGGCTACCGGCTGGAGCTGCCCCGTGCAGGCAAATTTTCGCCGGAGCAGGCCCGGGCGCTGGGGGTGCCGGTGCAGCAATGGAAGATGCTGCAGAAAGGGCAGAGCGTTGCCGTGGAGGGCAGAACGGTGCAGCCTGCGCAGGTGCTGGGCGCCCCGCGCAAGGGGTTGAGCGTGGTATTTTCCGGCGATACGGCCCCCTGCCCGTATTATTTGCAGGCAGCGCATGACGCAGACCTGCTGATATGCGATGCCACCTATGCCCTTCCGGAGCAGGAAGACCAGGCCCGTCAGTGGGGGCACAGCACCTTTGGGCAGAGCGCGACCCTTGCCGCGCAGGCGAGGGCAAAGCGGCTTTGGCTGACCCATTATTCCCCCATGATCACCGACCCGGAGGAGTATGCCGCGCAGGCACAGAGCATCTTCCCGGCGGCGGAGTGCGGCTTTGACGGCAAAAGCATCACCCTGCAGTACGAGGAGGCACAGCCATGACCATCCGGATGGACGAGGGTGCGGCAGAGCTGCTGGACACCCTGCACAGGGCGGGCTATGCAGCCTACGTGGTGGGCGGCTGCGTGCGGGACAGTCTGCTGGGCCTTACACCGCACGACTGGGACCTGTGCACCAGTGCTCTGCCGCAGCAGGTGATGGAGCTGTTCGGCGCGCAGCGGTGCATCCCCACCGGCCTGCAGCACGGCACGGTAACGGTGAAGCAGAGCGGTGCCCTTTACGAGATCACCACCTTCCGTACAGAAGGCACCTACACAGATGGCCGCCACCCGGACGAGGTACACTTTGTGCCGGATGTGCGGAAGGATCTGGCCCGGCGGGATCTTACCATCAACGCCATGGCCTACAATGAAAAAGAGGGCCTTGTGGACCCCTTTGGCGGAGATCGGAAGAGCAC
>ERZ809772.603-NODE-603-length-8618-cov-16.443_pt1 | contig 8618 bp, 3 predicted proteins | sample MGYA00520313_ERZ809772 | MGnify/ENA primary metagenome ERZ809772 (study PRJEB31588, sample SAMN03401199) | human gut metagenome | study: EMG produced TPA metagenomics assembly of the PRJNA231909 data set (A prospective, longitudinal analysis of the... | reverse complement strand
GAGAATGAGCATGTTTCTTAGCGCATCCCGGTTGGCGTATCCATAACCGTCGTAGGCTGCGGCGGTAACCACATAGTCTTTGCCCTCAAACGGATACACCAGTCCTATAGCCTGATATTCATCTACATAGAAATTGATGTTCTTCCGCTGTAAAATACGCTTTATCATCTCCGGTGTTTCTTTGACAATATCGTTTTGCAAAGCATCATGATATAATATTTTAAAATCTGTTGTATAGACGGCAACCTCTACTTCATCAATAAACTTCTGATTATTCAGGTATATGGACTGCATGGTTTTGGCATCTACTTGATTTTTAAGGAATAAATGCGCTTTGGTTATAGCTTCACTTTGAAGATTACGAAAGAAAGCATTACTACGCGAGTGTTCACTTACATAGTAGACAGCCATCACAAAAACAAAGAATACCGCAGCTGTAAGCCCTGCATATTGTAGAGTCAACGTTGTCCTGATCTTCATAATTTATCAGTCAGTATGAAACCCATTCCGGCTTTGGTATGAATAAGTTTCGGTTCAAAGTCCCTGTCTATCTTTTTGCGGAGATAGTTGATATATACATCTATGAAATTCGTTCCTGTATCAAAATGGGTGTTCCATACTTTTTCTGCTATTTCAACCCTGCTCAATACTCTTTCGGCATTTTCTACCATATATAACAGTAAGTTGTATTCTTTAGGAGAAAGTTTAATGGATATGCTGTTTCGTTCTACGTCTTTACGTTGAAGGTCAATACGCAAATCTGCATAGACAAGTTCCTGCGGTAATTCCTGAGCATTACCCGCCACACGTTTCAATAGCACTTTGATTCTGGCATTTAACTCTCTGAAATCAAAAGGTTTCACCATGTAATCGTCTGCACCGGCATCGAAGCCGTCCAGTTTATCATTCGTCGATCCTAATGCCGTCAACATCAATATAGGAATATTGGGATTGGTTTTGCGAATTTCTTTCGCCAGTTCAAATCCGTCCATCTTAGGCAAAACGATGTCAGATATAACCAGATCGAATGTGTGCGTCTGGAAAAGCCGTAACCCCATTAGTCCGTCATAAGCCACCATTGTCTGATAGCCATTTTCCTCCAGTCCGTTCATCAGCAAACTTGCAACCCGGGGTTCATCTTCTATAATTAGTATTGTGTACATAGGAAAGAATTCATTAATCTGAATGTATAAAACGAAACAAAAATAATGATTATTCCCCACTTATAGCCTTTTTCCTTGAAAAATCGGTGAGAAGGCCAAATAAAAAAGGTACCTAACGCAATGTGGATACCTTTATATGATTCATTTACATAAACCGGAAAATGACTCGTCCGGTTTGTGGACCATTTACCCATTTCGGTTGTGAAGAGGGACCACACAAATCGGTGGAGTTTACTTTATTACGTACCGGAGGAATCACGTTCAGGACAGAGATTCCGCTTTCGGGAAGAGTATAAAGCAAACGGTCGCGGCCATCACGAGGCTGATATACTCCTATATACGTGTCGGGAGTTTCGTTTGTCAGACTGATAGTGCCTTCTTTCGTTTGGATATTCATCCAGGAAACATCACCAAAGTATCCTTTAAATTCGGGATATGTGAAGGTCTCACCCGGAATAGGATCGTTATAGTCGTTTTCCCATACATCGTATTGCGTTCCGTGAATACGGTTTTGCCATACACGGTAAGGTCCGACACCCAGCCAGCGTTTGCTGATTACCTGATCTTCAGGATAGTCGAAACGAATACCCATCAAGTCTACGACACCGGAGAAATTGTAGGTGTAATCCAAAGCCAAATCCCCACTCGGGTTGATTGTCCATTGGGCTTTATCCAGATTGCCCAGTTTATAATTGGCGGTAACAACCAGATCACCTCCATCTTGTTTTACGTCCAGTTTCGTAAATACGGCAGCATCAGGGAATTCGCTATATGTACGGTCTTTTTCTTTTGCTTTCTCATCATCATGGTTATAGAACTGATCCAATGAGCGGTCTGCACGACGGGCTCCAATGAAACGGGGGCCATTGGCGAAACTAATCTTACGGTTATCTACAGATACCCCTTTCAGTTGTCCGTCTTTCTTTGAGAAGATGAATGTACGCTTATTCGCTTTCACAGTAAGATCATTTTCTGTCTCTGTATAAGTAGGACGACTGGACAAGGGAGAAAGCTGTTCTGTCTGCTGATTCAGTTTGTTGACCGGGAAAGTCCAGCGCCAAAGTTCATGGCCGTATGGATCGATTGCTGTCAGGAAGAGGGCGTCTGCATTGGGGAGGATATTTGTTTTTATATCCAAAATGCCTGCCGAGTGAGCAACCACGTCACTGCCTTGCACTTCACCTTCTTTCAGTACTTGAACAGCGGCATTGGAAGCATCTGTTGCCAACGGGAATTTTACTTGCTTCCAAAGGAAACGGCAAGTATTCAGATTCAGATAATCGTAACGGTTTTCTACGGAGAATTTGCCATCAAATTGCTTGTCGATAGAAGTATTCATGATTTGCACCGGACTCCATAACTGCTTGATAGTGTAGTAGCTACCCTCCTTTTCGTGATGTGGTCCTACAATTCCGTCTGCTCCAAAGTTTCCCTGGTTATCGATGAATCCGTCCATATCTACACGCTTCACACCTTCGTCTGCCAATACCCAAAGGAATCCACCGATACAACGGGGATGCTTGCGCATCATTTCCCAATAATCGTATAATCCGGCACCATGGCCGCCATCGTACAAACCATGCAAGAATTCCGTAGGCATAAAGATTTCCGGTAAGCGCATGTAGTTCTGGCTTTCTCCGTAAGAGCGGTAATGCATGGTTTCAAAACCGGAGAAGTTACCTTGCGGGTGAATAACCGGACGTTTCTGCGGATCGTATTTATGAAACTCTCCATCCAGTTCGGTATTCCATCCTTTTTCATTACCATTACTCCACCAAATAATAGACGGATGATTCACGTCACGTTCTATCATGCCTTCAATCAGACGTACTCCGGTGGGGGTATCATACTTGCCATGCCAGCCTCCCAACTCATCCATCACATAAAGTCCGAGAGAATCACAGGCTTCCAAAAATTCCGGGTCAGCCGGATAATGGCTCAAACGGACGGAATTCATATTCATGCTTTTCATCAAAAGAACGTCTTCGATATTCTTCGCTTTACTTAATGTACGGCCACTTTCAGGACGGAAACTATGACGATTGACACCACGTACATTGATACGTACTCCGTTTATATAAAGTCCGTCGCTTTCACGTACTTCAATGGTACGGAAACCAAAGTTTTCCGTTTCACTATGCAGCACTTTACCGTCCTTATCCAACAGGGAGAATTGAGCTTTATAAAGATTCGGAGTTTCCGCAGTCCATAGTGCAGGGTTAGAGACATTCAGTTGCAAAGAAGTCCAGTCGCCACCCGCTTTTACAGGTACAGTGCCTTCCGCTAACTTCTTTCCTTTTTTATCTAAAATCTGTGTACGGATGCTCATTCCGTCATTAGAGATATTTGTGTAACAGTTGGCACGGAAAGTTCCATCCATCTTTGCGTCAATGGCAATGTGCCGCAGGTTTACGGCTGGTTTCACCTCCAGGAACACCGGACGGAAGATACCGCCAAAATTCCAATAATCAGCACGACGTTCGGCAAGGTTCACACTGGCATTTTCACTCTCTTTGGCAACAGTGACTTCCAGTAAATTCTTTTTGCCATATTTCAGGAAATCCGTGACGTTGTATGAAAAACGATAGAAGGCTCCCTGATGTTTGGAACCCACTTTGCGTCCGTTCACTTTTACTTCCGTATCTGTCATTGAAGCTTCGAATACAAGATTGACCTGTTTACCGCGAAACTTTTCCGGAACTTCAAACTCGTACTTATACATACCTTTTTCATCGGCAACGCCTTCAGGAAATGGCTTTCCATAGAAAGTGATCCCATACTGATAAGTGCCGAAGCCTTGCAATTCCCAACAGGAAGGTACGCCGATTTTCGTCCATTTGCCGGAATTGCGTCCGTCGGTACAAAAGAAGTCCCATTCAACCATATCGTCGCATCCGTGACCGGAGAGATATTGCCTTTCCGTTTGTGGAAGGTTTTGAGCAGCCAGGGTAGTTGCCAACGCCAAGGTTGATAATAAAGTGGTTACTTTTTTCATTGTTACTTTTATAATTGTGTTAGTTATTTATTGCTATTATTGTTTACTACTGATGCGGATATGCAACGTATGTTCTTTTTTCTCTATGGCATATTTCTTCAATACACCCGGTCCGCAACTACTGTTTCCTAATCCAAGTACGGCAGCATCCATACTAAGAATGATTTCCGCACGTGGTTTTAAATTACAATCGTGAGTTTCTTCATAGATGTCCTGTACGGTGTAATGCAGGGCAGATGCAGAAAATGCGTTTTCTACCGCGTCAACACGAATACCTTTATTCTGTTTGTCGGTCAGGGTCAGATAATGCACTTCCTCTTTGTTCCCACTATCCTGCGGACGTGGATAATGTACGTACTGTTCTGCAACGCTTCCTTTCCAAAGCCCTATCATAGCAGATGTTTTGCGGTCAGGATAGTTATCCTGTGGCCCTCTGCCATACCAGGTAAATGTATCATAAGCAGGCGCCAGACAGAATGCGATACCTAAACGGGGAATTTCAGGAAGAACTCCTTGTGGCAAGAAAGTTGTTTTCAGATCAATCGTTCCATCTGAAAAGACTGTATAGACAGAAGTAGTCACCACTTTTCCTTCTTTATATAAATTACTAGTTTGAATCCGGACAATGACCGCCCCGTCTGCACGTTTTTCATGGTGGAAAGATTCCAGATTTATCTGCGGATGATCCATTCCATGCAATTTCCAGTCTTTAGCCAACCAGTTTCCGAAGCTCTTGTCATTATCTGTCGGAGCACGGAAAACTTGAGTGACAGGCTGAACCGGAAAATCATCGGAGTGAGCCAGCATTTCTTTGTTCTTATATATAAGGGAGGTCATACTTCCGTTCACTTTCTTTTCCCACTGAACAGAAAAACCGCGTCCGCTAATCAATAAAGATTTATCATCCTCTTCCACTTGAAGCGTTCCTTTATTAATCAGATCGGTAGAGGCTAAATCTCCTTTCTGCAAACAGAATTGTTCCCAGGCCACTTCATGTCCTGCCTTTGCCCAAAGAGCATCCGATTTCAAAACAATGCTTACTTTCAGTTGGCAATCGGAAAGAGGATTCAATGAACGGAAAGTCGGCAAATCTATTGTTCCACTTTCTCCTGGAGCTATTTCCGGCAATGTAATTTCTCCTTGTTCTTTCTGTTTTCCATCCACAGACAATGTCCATAAGCAGCGATAAGATGATAAATCGATATGATGGTTCCGGTTCGTCACTTTCAGCTTCCCATTTTCCATTTTCAGTTCAACTGGTGCATATACCTTCTTTACCTCCCAATATTTAGGCGTAGTTTCACGGTCACTCATCAGCAATCCATTAAAGCAGAAAGCTTTTAAATTCGGCTTATCGCCAAAGTCACCACCATAAGCCACCATGGTACGACCGTCGGGTAATGTCTTGTAGATTCCCTGATCTACCCAATCCCATATAAAACCACCCAGCATACGGGGATTACTATATATCTCATCCCAATATTCCTTGAAATTTCCTAATGCATTCCCCATGGAATGTGCATATTCACTCGTCATCACCGGACGGTCGTCATTGGTACGCTCCGCAATCTCCAGCAACCGTTCCCAACGTGCATTTTCAGCGCGTTCTTTATCCTCTCCTTCTGCAATACCGGGATTTAAATATTCTTGTTTCACCCGGGTATAAAAGCGGCTGATAACATCGACCGTCTTCGGGTCAGGATTTCCGTCCACTCCCTGTGCCCCCTCATAGTGTACAGGGCGAGTGGGATCGAAATCATGCAGCCATGCCGAAATAGCAGCGAAGTTCGGTCCGTAACCGCTTTCGTTTCCCATGCTCCACATTACAATACATGGATAATTCTTATCACGTTCCGCCATACGGACCGCACGGTCCATAAATGCCGCATGCCAGTCGGGAGTACTTGCGAGTGTGCCACGCAATCCGTGTTCTTCTATATCCGCTTCGTCCATCACGTACAATCCCAAGCTGTCGCATAGCTCGTACCAACGGCTGACATTGGGGTAATGGCTGGTGCGTACGGCATTTATATTCGCCTGTTTCATTAAAAGAATATCCTGAAGCATCCGTTCTTCGCTCATGACACGTGCCGTCCGTGGATCATGTTCGTGACGGTTCACTCCACGAAAACGAACCGGATTACCATTCACTAACAGTTGTCCTTTTTTGATTTCTACAGAGCGGAAGCCCACGGCCTGTTCTATCTGTTCTACGACTCTTCTTTCTTCATTTTGGAGAGTTAAGTGTAATTTATAGAGATAGGGCGTTTCTGCCGTCCATCTTTCCGGTGATTTTATAATAGCTGACAAACGTCCCATCTTACGCGGGCCACGCTGCGGATACCATTCATTCATCCGGCTTGCTTTATGCTCCAAATCAAGCATATCTTCCACATCGCCTTTCAATGTGGCAACTTCTTTGCCTGAAGCATCCTTCAGTACTCCCTGTAAAATATACCCTTTTCCGGTCATCCCTCGATATACACTAAATTGCGGATCAATCTGCAAAATAAAGTCTTTATAATTACCAACAGATGCGGGAAGAGTACGTACCGCATAATCACGGACATGAATATCCGGTGTATGTATCAGATGAATACTACGATGAATACCACCAAAACGCCAGAAATCCTGATCTTCCAGATAAGAACCGTCACTATATCGGTAGACTTCCAGTGAAATCTGATTTTCTCCGGATTTCAGATACTTCGTGACATTAAATTCGCTCGGTTCCATACTGCCTTGGCTATACCCTACCCGCTCACCGTTGATCCAAACATAAAAGGCGCTCATTACGCCCTCAAACCGTAGAAAAGTCTGTCCATTCACTTCCCATCCGGTCGGCAATACAAAAGTGCGGCGATATTGCCCTACCGGGTTTCTTTCTTTATACGTGGTATAGTCAGTTTTCGGTTCTCCCATCACCCGTGGAGGATCTATTTTAAACGGATAGCCTGCTGAAACATAGATAGGCGTGCCATATCCGTTCACTTCCCAGTTGGCGGGAACAGGAAAATCCGTCCAATCTTTATCATCAAAATTTATCTGATAGAAGTTCACGACTCTTTCATTGGGAACGGGAGTCCAACGGAATTTCCAGGTTCCGTCTAAAGAGATTGAGCCGTCTCCTTTCTGTACAGAGAAAGGGGTAAAAGCGGCTCTTGCCGGTTCACGATTGATCTGGAGAACATGATGATTCTCCCAATCATGCATTGTTTGTGCCTGTGTAGGACTTACAAACAATGCGCCAAGCAGTAAAGTATATATTTTCATTCGTTCTTTTTTCTTCATATCAAGTAGACGAACGAAAGGGCATTTTGTACCCCTTTCTTTTACAGAAATATTAAAGAACAATAAAAGGAGTAACACTCTATAAAGAAAAGCTTTACCTTGTGGCGTATAATTACTTCTAATATTATGATGATGAAAAAACTACTATTTAGCAGCCTCTTTTTATTTGGCAGTCTCGTTTCACAAGCACAGCACGAGTATACGATTGAAGGTAAAGTGGAAGGTGTAAAGGATGGAACTCTTGTTTCTCTTTTTCTACTTGACGGAAATGTAGGAAGTACAGTAGCCATGGATACCATACAAAACGGTACTTTCTTCTTCAAACGAAATGCCGGAGAAGATGGTTTAGACAAATTATCTCTAATGTGTACCCGTAATGATGATTTTCCTTCCATGTCGCTGGAGATTTATGCGACTCCTAATGCAAGAATCAAAGTAACCGGAACGAATACCTTGATACATACGTGGACAGTAGACAGCCCTGTAAAGGAACAAATAGAATATAATAGGTTTATTGAAGATTCACACGATTTATGGGATGAGTATCAACGTTTGTCTATCAAAGCAAGAAGTCTGCGTTCTGCCCCGGAAGGCGAACGGAAGGCTCTACGTGCGAAAGAAGACAGTATTTCAGCTTTAATCAGCAAACGTGAAATGAAACTGATGCAGGAACTTCCTGTATCAAACATTTGGATGGACAGGCTATATAAATTGAGCATGTCAGTGAAGTACAATCCAAATTTCTCTTATAAAGATGAAACACTGGCTTTGTATAATAGAATGAATGAAGCACAAAAAACTTCTATAACAGGACAGGAAATTGCAGTTAATCTTTTCCCGCCTACAGTTGTGAAAGAGGGAGATAAAATGGCAGATACCGAACTTTTCGATTTGGATGGAAAGATTCATCATCTGACTGATTTCAATGGAAAATATATATTGCTTGATTTCTGGAGTAGCGGTTGCGGTCCTTGCATTATGGCTTTACCAGAGATGAAAGAGATTCAAGAACAATATAAAGAGCGTCTTACTATCATTAGTCTAAGCTCCGATACGAAAAGCAGGTGGAAGGCAGCTTCGGCAAAACATGAAATGACCTGGCAGAATTTAAGTGACTTAAAACAAACAGCCGGATTATACGCTAAATATGGAGTTCGAGGTATTCCCAA
>ERZ809772.577-NODE-577-length-8992-cov-4.32035_pt1 | contig 8992 bp, 6 predicted proteins | sample MGYA00520313_ERZ809772 | MGnify/ENA primary metagenome ERZ809772 (study PRJEB31588, sample SAMN03401199) | human gut metagenome | study: EMG produced TPA metagenomics assembly of the PRJNA231909 data set (A prospective, longitudinal analysis of the... | reverse complement strand
CACGTTTCATTCCGCCCATGCGCGGGCAGTTCTACGACATTGTTCCTTTTTGGGTGAATGAACCCACCCGCCGCAAGGTATACGTTGTCAGTATGCCGATGGAAAAAGAGCTTCAGTTCCAGTTCTATAACGGTGCCTGTACCTCGTCAATGCGTTATGAGGACGGGCGAAAGGTATATACGTTTGCCGTGGACGAAGTGCTTCCTTTCCGGAAAGAGCCCAATATGGTGGATCTTTTTGACGAAGCCCCGAAGCTGATGATGTCGTCTACCCCGAAATGGGAGGATAAGTCGCTCTGGTTTCACGACTTGAACGAGGCATACGGCAGTTTTGCCGCACTGCCCGAGGCTCAGAAGAAAGTGGACGAACTGATAAAGGGAAAAAAGACCGAAATGGAGAAAATCGCCGTATTGACCCATTGGGTAGCCGATAATATCCGTTATGCGGGCATCACCATGGGCGAAGGCGAGGGCTTTACGCTCCATAATACGAAGATGAACTACACCGACCGCTGCGGAGTATGCAAGGACATTGCCGGCACACTGATCTCTTTCCTGCGTATGGCGGGATTTGAGGCCTATCCGGCCATGACGATGGCGGGAAGCCGCATCGAAAGCATCCCTGCCGATCACTTTAACCACTGTGTGGCAGTGGTGAAGCTGGCGAATGGGACGTATATGCCCCTCGATCCTACCTGGGTTCCTTTCTGCCGCGAGTTGTGGAGCAGTGCCGAGCAGCAGCAGAACTATCTGCCCGGCATTCCGGGAGGTTCCGACTTGTGCCTGACTCCGGTTTCGGCTCCCGAGAATCATTATGTCCGCATCACTGCCGATAACAAAATCGATGCAAAGGGCACGCTGAAAGGTTCGTTTACCATCACCGCCGAAGGTCAGTCGGACAGCAGCATCCGCCGCATCTTTACGCAGGGCTGGCAGACCGAATGGCAAAGCACGATGGAAAGCCAGTTGCTCAACGTATCTCCCAAAGCCCGTATGCTCGGAGTGGACTACGGAAAGGCGCCGAAGGATTATCAGACAGGCCCCATTCGCATCACGTTCCGTTACGAGATACCGGACTATGCGCTGGTCGGTGACCGGGAATTATTGTTGAAACCGATGGTGATGAACAACCTCTATACGAGCGTTCTCTCGTTCCTGCGCATCGATACCGGCTTGGAAACCCGCCAATACGGCTTCCGTGATGCTTGCTCTCGTCTGGTCGAATTGGACGAAACGATTGCCCTGCCGCGGGGATATCGCCTGGCGGGAGAGCCGCGCAGCGAACAAAAGGCCGCTCCGGCAGCCGACTTCGAAGGTTCGTTGCAGCAGGTTGGCAACAAACTGGTGCTGAAACAGAAACTCGCCTTGAAGAAGCGCATCTATCGGGCAGCCGACTGGGAAGGATTCCGTGCTGCGGTGAATGCCTACAAAAGCTTTGCGGATTATTTGATTGTTAAACTCTAAAAAGATGATCGTCACACATGACTAAAATATATACCCTTCTGCTCCTCTGCCTGTTTGCGCTGACTCTTCCGGTCACCGCCCGGGAAGCGGAATTTAAGAAAATCAAAGAAAGCTGGACCCTGCAGGCTGATGGTACGCAGGTTTATCGTCAGTCGAAAGTCCTGACGCTGTACACTCACACGGCCATGAACCGCACGTATGGGGAGTCGTTCATTACGTACGATCCTCGTTATCAGACTTTGCAGATTCACGAGTCGTATACCCGCCAGAAAGACGGAAATATCGTCAAGACCCCCGCCAATGCTCTGGTCGAAGTGCTCCCCTCGGCAGCGGCCAATGCGCCGGCATTCAATGCTTTGCGCGAGATGGTAGTCGTACACACCGGGCTGGAACTCGGAGCTACCATCTATCTGGACTATTCCATTACAACCAAACCGGGATATTTGCCGGGGATTCAGATCTGCCGGTTGCTGGAGCACTCTTCGCCGGTGAAGGAGTACGAGATCAGCATCACCGTTCCCCGGGGGCAACATCTGGAATATGCCCTTAACAACCACAAGGAGAAAGCTTCCGTAACCGAATCCGAAGGGATGAAGCAAGTCAGCTGGACCCTGAAAAATCTGCCCGCCCTCAGCCGTGAGCCGCAGGTGTCGGTGATCGGCGGTGATTTGCCTCTGCTGACTGCCACGACTGAGGAGAAACCCCTGTCGTTTCTGACGTCACAATGGCAACCGGAAGGAGATGCAGGGATTCGTGCGCTGGCCGGAAAACTGACTGCCGGAGCGAAGGACGATAAAGAAAAAGTAATCGCGATACGTGACTATGTGATTGATAATCTTTACTATTCGTCCCTCCCGTTGGCGGAAAGCGGTTATCGCATCCGTCCCGCCGCAGAGGTGATCCGTTCGGCATACGGCACGGAGGCCGAGAAGGCGAATCTGATGGCCGCATTGCTGAAAGCGGCCGGACTGAAAGCCGGGATAGGGGCGGTCTGCGCTCCGTCCGAGAATACGGCATCACTGGGAGTAGGCAGCATCCGCGAACTGTTTGTGTGGACCGACGCCGGAGGAAGCCAACAGGCTCTGTCACTGAAAGGCAAAACTCCCTCAGCCGTTTCCTGGCAGAAAGATTATGCCTATGTAGCTTCATTGACGCAGCCGTTTGAACTGAATCTTCCACCGGTTACCCTGAGAAAAGACTATGCATTGCAGCCCGACGCGGCAAATGCCAAAGATGGCTATCTGGTCTTCACCCTCCCCGTAGAGCGTGGCAGCCTGGCCAGTTCCCAGTACGTCCGGTTCAATAGCAAGCGCACTTCGAACCTTTTGTTGCCCGGACTGGCGGATGAATCTTTCACCTATACCGTAGATACTCCTGCAGGTATGGAACCTGTCACTCGGCCGATGGAGAAGAAGATGGACAATGCCGTAGGTACATTAACCATTTCCATCCGTCCCGAAGGAGCGAAAACGCGAGTAATCCGGAGCCTGAAGTTGAAGAAACAGATGATTCGCCCGGCGGATTATGCCGCTTTCCGTCAACTGATGACAGAGTACGGGGCGGTGGACGGGCTGACGCTGGTGTACAGAAAACCTCTTCCCTGATCCCTCTTTTCGACAGGAAGAGACAGTATATGTGCTATTATTCAGATTTAATAACTCAAAATATAACAATGAAGATGTAGCGGGAGCTGCCCGCAAAGGACATAGGCCGGTATCCGGCGGAACGGTCTTCAAACGATAAGCGGTGATTCGTGGAAAGAGGATGTGTCGAAACTCGCATTCACCACAGATTACACGAATGTATACAGATGGATACTGTTATCTATCAATAGATTAAGTTCGTCCTGTGAAGTTCTGTATCACTCTGTGGCGAGTTATGGCATACTCCCGTTATGCAGGTCACGCTCCGTAGAGCTCCTCTCCTGTGCCTCTCTGCCTATGCAGCTCTGTGGTGAAACAGGCTTCCGCGACATCTTTTAGGGAGGAACCCTTATGAGAAAACTATTATTGCTCTTATTCTCAGCACTTTTTGTGCTGTCAGCCCAGGCTGAAGATGTGCTGCGCCTGATGACCTACAACGTCCGTAACGCCAATGGCATGGACGGTATATGCAATTATCAGCGTGTAGCCAATGTGATCAACAACGCCCGTCCGGACATCGTTGCCATCCAGGAACTGGACAGCATGACTGCCCGAAGCAACCGGACCGATGTTCTCAAGGAACTGGCGGAACGCACTCAATTGCATCCCTGCTTTGCGCCTGCCATCGATTATGACGGAGGAAAGTATGGCATCGGTATACTTTCGAAAGAGACTCCGCTCCGTGTGCAAACCTTCGCCCTTCCGGGACGTGAAGAGGCACGCACGCTGCTTGTCGCCGAGTTCCCGGAGTATGTCTTTGCGTGTACGCACCTTTCTCTGACCGAAGAGGATCGGATGAAGTCTCTCGAAATCCTGAAGTCCGTTGCAGCCGATACCCGGAAACCTTTCTTCCTTGCCGGTGACTTCAACTCGGATGCCGACTCCGGCTTTATCAAAGATTTGAAGAGTACATTCCAGATACTTTCCAACCCGAAGCAGCCCACTTATCCGGCTTCCGAACCGAAGGAGACGCTCGACTACCTGATTGCTCTGAAACAGGAAACGCCTACTTTTGTTGTCAACTCGGCCCGGGTGATCGATGAGCCTCTGGCGTCCGATCATCGTCCTTTGTTGGTAGAAGTACGGATGGCGGTACCCGAGAATCGGATTTTGCCGTACCAAACCCTATCTTCAGAATCCCGTAGGAGGTGGAATCACAGTGATGTGGCAGACCAATGTGCCGGCCTATTGCTGGGTGGAGTACGGCACGGACCCTTCCAACCTGAAGCGCGCACGTACCCTTCTGGATGGTCAAGTTGTTTGTGGCAATACTCTTCACAAGATTCGCCTCGATAGTTTGCAGCCCGGACAGAAATATTATTATCGTACCTGTTCGCAGGAGATCCTGCTTTACCAGGCCTACAAAAAGGTGTTTGGCAATACAGCCCGTACAGAACTCAGGGAGTTCACGTTGCCCGCAGCCGGTGATGACAGTTTTACGGCCGTGGTGTTCAACGACCTGCATAAACAATCGAAGACGTTTCAGGCATTGTGCGAACAGATAAAGGGGATTGACTATGATTTTGTAGTGTTCAACGGCGATTGTGTAGACGACCCCGCCAATCACGATCAGGCAACAGCCTTTATCAGCGAACTGACCGAAGGCGTGGAGGGTGACCGCGTACCTGTCTTCTTTATGCGCGGCAATCACGAGATCCAGAATGCCTATTCGGTAGGCCTGCACAGCCTGTTCGATTATGTAGGCGATAAGACTTACGGCTCCTTCAACTGGGGAGATACCCGTATCGTAATGCTCGATTGCGGTGAAGATAAGCCGGATGATCATTGGGTATACTACGGACTCAACGACTTTACGAAGCTGCGTAATGACCAGGTAGGATTTTTGAAGCGTGAGCTCGCTTCCAAAGAATTTAAGAAAGCCGCTAAGCGGATTCTGATTCATCACATTCCGCTTTACGGAAACGACTACGAGAATCTGTGTTCCGGGCTTTGGGGTAAACTTCTGGAGAAAGCACCTTTCAATATCAGCCTTAACGCGCACACACATGAATATGCCTATCATCCCAAAGGCAGCCTTGGCAATAACTTCCCGGTGATTATCGGTGGCGGTTATAGCATGAAAAGTGCAACGGTAATGGTGATTGAGAAGAAGAAGGACATACTTAAGGTGAAAGTACTCAATACCAAAGGAGAAGTGTTGTTGGAGCTTACCGTCTGATAACGTCTCCCCCCGAAAAAAATAGCGGGAGAGGATGTGTTTAAATCCTGATTTAGAAAGGGAGAGCTTCTCATTTGAAATTTGCCTGCTTATGAACAATGAAAAGAGCCATGTCAAACTCTATTTTTGAGTAATGATATGGCTCTTTTATGGTTATGGATTACAGTCTGTAACTTTTTAGAGTGCTCACTTTAGTTGCGGCACATTCACTTCTTTTATTTAATTATGCATGTAATTCGAGCACAAACCTGCTCCCCTTGGTATAGCTGGTATCCAGTGTCAGGCTACCGTTCATTTTGGTTGCTATCAGGGCGCAGATGGGTAGTCCTAAACCGTCTCCTTCTGTCAGGTCTTTGATTTCAGTGAAGGGCTTGAACAGGTTCTCTTGTTTCTCAACGGGAATACCCGTACCGGTATCCGATATAATGAATTGGTGCGTATGTGCGCCTCTCTTTTTGAAATCAAGGAATATCTTTCCGCTTTCGGTATATTCCGCAGCGTTCTTCAGCAAGTGAATCAAGATCCGTTCCAGTTGTTCAGGATTGGTCTTGATCTGGAGTTTGGCAGCATTGACTACGGTCGAAACTTCGGGTTGTACAAACTCTTTCACCTTATCCATGGTAGCTTCACAGAAAGTATTTACGTTGATCTCCTTCATTTCATAAGGTTCGGTCAGAGAGTTTTCCAATGTGGAAAGTTCCTGTATATCATTGCTGAACTTCTTCAGGGCTGCTACTTGTCCTTGCATCTGCTGTGCCTGTTGAGGTGCTTTGTCCGACAGCTCGGCGGCAGAAGAGGCGAGTGTATCCAGCGTAGGTTCCATCTGTGCTGAAATATTCTGGATAAACTGTGTCTTCAGTTCATTGTGTTCATTGGCTATCTGTACGCTCTTTTTCAGTTTCCGGTTACCGGCAATGAAACGAAGCAGTACGATGGCCACAAATATCAGACCGGCAATCAGGATTACTACCAGTGTGCACAGCCCGACGATCATATACTGTTTGCCCGAAAGTGTGTCTTCTTTCTCCTGAATGATCTGCTGGCTTTCGTCATACTTGCGTTTCAGTACGTTCAGTTCGTCTTGTGCCGTCATTGCTTTTACCGAATCGGTCCAGACGATGAAGTTCTCGTAAGTGCGGGCCACCAGTGAGGCATTGTTAGATTTACGTCCGATGGCAATCAGTTTTTTATAGCATTCGTTGACCTTATCGTAATTCTTTTGGGCTTTATATTGGTTGATTAATTTCTGAAAGCACGCGTCTCCCTGAGTGTTTTGCCCGAATGTGTAGTAATAACTTGCCTGTGTGTATAGTAGGTTCTCGCTTAATGAATCGTTCTTGGCCAGGCCTGCGGTTTCTGCCAGCTTATCCAATTGAATTTTAGCCTGCGCCGCATTCTTAAGTCCGATGTACATCTGCAGTCTCTCTTTGGTGATTTGGAAACGTAGCGGGTAAAATTGTTTCTGCTGTTTTTGTTCACCGGCCCAGACTAGCTGATCCATTCCTCTACAGAGGTCGAATGCCTCTTTGTAATAATTTTCACGATGGTACAGAGCTGCTCCCTGAATTCCGCATTCCACGGCTTTCGGATAATTTTCCTGCGTTGCGAAAGCGCCATAGGCCTGGATGAAAAGATAACGCGCCTTAGTGTATTCTTTTTGTTCCAGACTACTCTGCGCTTGTTTCATCAGTTCATTTGCTCTGTTTTGTGTGCCTTGTGCATCGACGATTGTGCTAAAACAAACGAGGATGGTCAGGATTAAAGTCGATATTTTCATGCGATTTGGTTTTAAACAGTGACAAAGTTAAAAAATCTTTGTAGAAACCTCTCATTTCCCCCTCTTATTTTTCATTTCTTCTTTGATTCTTCTTCAAAGAGGAATGGCGGGCATTACCGGTTAGTTGAAAGGTGGATAAAATTTGATAATTCAGGCATAGATTCTACAAATAAGGCTCTCTCCGGAGCCGGTATTTGTAAAGTCTATGTCTGATAATGATTTGGAATATGGCTCTATCTAATATTTAAAACTGCTTCCTCCCAGGAATTCTCTCAGAAGTGAGGTCGGAGGAATCTCCTTATCCTGTACAGGAGTGAAATATTTGATAAACTTCAGCAACCGGTATGCTTCAGCATATTCCGGACAGTTACGTGGCACGCTGGTAAGAATGGGCTCGGCATGACAGCGGAGCACGGCAAATTCAAATAAAAGGGCGGAGTTGAACATCACATCGGCATTCTCCTGATAAGGGAAAATCCATTTATCTTCTCCGGCGCGTACGCTGGGCCAGCGTGAGATAGTCTCTTGGGCAGAATAGCCGCGATAGTTGAAGTCCCGGATAATACGGCGCAAAAGTCGGTTGTCCGTCGTTGGGATCCAGTTATGATCGTCCAGCGAGATGGTTGTCAAGGCAGAGACGTATATTTTGAACTTATTTGCTGCCGGGATTTGCGGAGTCAGTTCCGGATTAAGGGCGTGTATTCCCTCAAGAATCAATACCGTATGTTCGTCGATCCGCAATTTATCACCTTTATATTCTTTTTTTCCCAACATAAAGTTATAGCGGGGCAGTTCTACTTCCTCGCCACGCAACAAAGCCTGTAGTTGTGTATTGAATAACTCCAGGTCGAGGGCATAAAGGGATTCATAGTCATAATTGCCGTTTTCATCCAATGGAGTGTCTTCACGGTCTACAAAATAATTGTCCAGTGAGATGGGATATGGTTTCAGGCCGTTGGTCATTAACTGGATGGAGAGTCGCTTACTAAAAGTTGTTTTCCCGGATGATGACGGTCCGGAAATCAACACCAGTTTTACACGAGTCCCGTTTTCTCCGCGGTGGAAAATGCTATCGGCTATTTGTGCTATTTTCTTCTCTTGCAGAGCTTCTGCCACATTGATCAGGTCCGTGGCATGTCCCTCTTCACAAGCAATATTGAAATCTCCTACATTGTTCAATCCCATGATGTAGTTCCATCGCAGGTGCTCTTTGAAAACATCGAGCATTTTCTCCTGTTTTACCACATCTTCCAGTACAGATGGGTTTTCTTTGTTAGGAATACGCAGCAACAGTCCGTCGTAGTATTTAACGAGGTCGAATAAGTGGATAAATCCTGTACTTGGGAGCAGATTACCGTAATAATAGTCGGCAGTACCTCCCAAAGTATAATAATAGGTATAGATAGAACCGGAAGATTCGAGTAATTTTACCTTGTCATTCATGCCCCGTTCACTGAATACACGTACGGCTTCAGTTGTATGACACTCAATGCGGTGATAGGTAATGTCTTCCGCTATAATTTCCTGCATACGTTTCTTTATTTGTGACACGTCTTCAAGTGTGACGGGGCGCCCGATCCGCAAATTGCAGAAGTATCCTTTGGATACCGGGTGCTCCACAAAAAGTTTGCCATTCGGAAAGAGTTCGCTGACAGCTTTGTAGAGCACAAAGCAGAGAGAACGCACATACGTACGCATTCCCGAAGAATCTCTTACATCTAGAAACTCTACATCTTTATTGTTATATACACGAAAATTGAGTCCTTCAGAGCGATTATTTACTTTAGCACTGACTACCTGATAAGGAAAATTAAGATTAAAGCCGTAATAAATATCCAAAAGTGAGCTCCCAATAGGGAATTCTTTAGAAATATTATTATTTTTGCAATATATTTGTAACATCTGTTTCATTTCACGTCATTTTGGGGTG
>ERZ809772.561-NODE-561-length-9228-cov-6.02071_pt1 | contig 9228 bp, 10 predicted proteins | sample MGYA00520313_ERZ809772 | MGnify/ENA primary metagenome ERZ809772 (study PRJEB31588, sample SAMN03401199) | human gut metagenome | study: EMG produced TPA metagenomics assembly of the PRJNA231909 data set (A prospective, longitudinal analysis of the... | reverse complement strand
TGTACACCTCGGCCAGATAGCGGCGGTTGCGGGTATCGTCGTCGTTCACAGGCGGAATGGCCATCAGCCCCTTGACCCGGATGTGCTCCTGTGCGGCAGCAGCATCCAGCAGCGGCCAGAGCGCTTCCGGTGCCACGCCGGTCTTGCTCTCCTCGCCGCCGATGTTCACCTCCAGCAGCACGTTCTGCACGATGCCGGCCTTGGCTGCTTCCTTCTCGATAGCGTTCAGCAGATGCTCACTGTCCACGCTTTGGATGAGGCTGGCACGGCCCAGCACTTTTTTAATTTTGTTCGTCTGCAGATGGCCGATAAAGTGGCTGGGCTTGCCGCAGTAAGCACCTGCGTCAAAGTTTGCGCACAGCTCCTGCACATGGTTCTCACCGAACACATCAATGGGCAGGGCTGCGCTTGCAGCCACGGTCTGTGCCGTGCGGGTCTTGCAGGCGGCGCACAGCTGCACCGCTGCCGGGTCGCGGCCTGCTTCACGGGCGGCTGCCGCCATTTTCTCCCGGATCTCTGCCACGGCTTCCTTCATCTGTTCCAGATTTTTTTCTGCCATGATGCTCAGTCCTCCTCGGTATACTTTGCGCGCTCGCCGCCAATGAGTTTCGGGCGGGTGCGGGCGCACAGAATATTCGCTTCACCAATTTTGGAAAGGCTCAGCCGTACCGGCACCGCCACCCGCTTCAGGTGCATCCCGATCAGGGTGCCGCCGATATCAATGCCTGCATGGGCACGGATCTCTTCCACGGCCACCGGCTCCCGGAACTTCTTCCAGCAGGTAGTGGCCCAGCTGCCGCCTGCGTGGGGGCGCGGCACCACGCACACCTCTTCCCAGCCGTATTTTTCGGCGGCTTCGCGCTCGATGATAATAGCGCGGTTCAGATGCTCACAGCACTGCGCGGCCAGCCAGATGCCGTTTTCGGCCAGCACTGGGGCAATGCCCGCGTACACGGCCTGCGCGGCTTCCAGACTGGAATCCTTGCCAATGTGCCCGCCCACGATCTCGCTGGACGAGCAGCCCACCACGAACACGTCCCCTTTTTTCAGCTTAGCCTGCGCCAGCAGCTCTGTCACGGCCTGCCGCGCCTCGGTTTCGATCTGTTTTTTGAATTCCTCTGTCATAAAAAACACCTCGTTTTTTATCAAAAATCAAAGATTTGCACTGCGCACCTTTTCGCTGTCTGCAAGGCCGAGATACAGCCTGCTTTCCACCGGGCACAGCGCTGTCACGCTACCTGCGCCCCGGCCGGAGACCACCCGCTGCCAGCTGCCGTCTGCGGTGTCCACCGCTTCGGCGCAGGGGGCGTCCACAGGCAGACTGAACAGCTTTTCCTGTAGATTCCGGCCTGCACGCAGGGCAATGCCCCGCAGCAGGGTGCTGTCGGCGTTCTTTTCCAGCCAGCTGCTGCGCGCCCACCGGTAGCCGATGTACAGGGTGCCGTCTGCATCCATAGCAAGCGCACCGGGATACCCCGGCAGGCCGGAAACAAAGCTCTGGCAGTTTTTACCGCCCGCCGTCAGGTCGCGGGCATCGGCGGCAGCGCTCCACACACAGCGGTTCCCAAGGTCAGCCACGAACAGCGTGCTGCCGTCCCGGCTCAGGGCCAGCCCGGAAGCACCGGCCACACCGCCCAGCACCTTCTGCACCGTGCGTGCTGCCGGGTCGTATACATACACGCAGCCCGTGCCGGTGTGGGCCAGCAGTTCGGTGCGCAGAGTGCTCTCCAGCCCGTCCGCGGCACCGGCAGCGGCAGCAACCGCAAAGTAGATCCTGCCGTCCGGCGCGGCTTCCACCGCTGAGACAGCCCCCAGCGGTGCACCGTCGATCTGGGTCACTACCTGCTCCACCGCCGTGCCCCAGCTGTCGTGGGCGGCGCGGCACAGGCTGCCGCCGCCGGGCGTGAGGATGCTCAGCCACAGGTCCCCGCTGCCGTCAAAGGCAAAACCGGTCAGCTCACCGTCCACGGAAAGGATGGCCGCATCGTGTCCGCCGTCGGTGCGCACAAGGTCGCTCGTGCGCTTTTTTAAGGCTGCGCCGTCGTATGCTGCGGCATACACAAGGCCGTCCTGTGTGCGGATGCAGTCCACACCCTGATATTCGCCCAGATCCAGCGTTCCCTTATGGTCGGCGGCAAGGGCCGTCTGTGCTGCACCGGTGTCCTGCCGTACATCAGGGGCATCGTACGCCTGCGGCGGCGTATCGATGGGCCGGAACACCAGTGCATACACCAGCGCCAGCAGGATGCACACGCCAAACACCGTGCTGGCCGTGCGGAACCGCTTGAGCAGCGCGTCCCGCTCCACCGCCATCTGGGCCGCATACTCGGCACGGCGGCGGGCGGCGCGGGCATTGGCGCGGTTTGCCCGGCGCATCCAGCGATCCACGAACAATGCCACCTGCGGCCCGATGGTGAGCGACGCAATGGCAAGGATGAGCAGAAATTCAATAAGTCCGATCCTCATAGGGCTTTTTCCTTTATCTTCAGAGCTTTTTCAGGGGGATATCCCCTTATCATTTCAGTATAGCATCTGTGGCGCGGCAGTTCAAGCACCCAACTCTGTCTCCCGGCTTTTGCCGCCGCCTGCCGCCTTTTTCTCCATCTTTCCTGCCAAAGACTTTTTTGCCGTGCTGAAATATGCTATACTGATTATAAATATGGCATTCTGCACCGGAATGCCGCGTGTCAGTGTAAAAGAGGATAACATGGAAGCATTCAAATATCATGTGCAGCCGGGCCGCTACCGGCATTTCAAGGGCAACGAATACGAAGTGCTGGGCATGGCCCGCCACAGCGAGACCGAAGAGGAAATGGTGGTGTACCGCGCCCTGTACGGGGAACGCGGGCTTTGGGTGCGTCCTGCCGCCATGTGGTGCGAGACCGTGGAGCGGGACGGCAAAGTGCAGCCGCGCTTTGTGCGCATTGAGGAGTGAACCGGCAGTTTTTGCCGATGGGATAAAACGGAGGGTGATACTTTTGTACAGTGAACAGAAACAGGCGCTTGCCGCCGAACTGAGCTTCAAGCATCCGGCAGTGCTGGCTGTCAGCGGTTCCGCAGGCAGCGGCAAGACCGCTCTGCTGGCCACGCTGCTGCCGGTGCTCAAGAGCCGCGGGCTGAAGGTGGGCGTGATCCGCGAGGCTGACGATCTGCGCCTGCCCGCCGAGACCGACCGCCTGCATGAGGCCGGTGCCGAGGGTGTGGCCGTGTTTACTGCCGGGCGCTATCTGCTTACCGAGCAGTTCCGCCTGAACGAGCAGGACCTGCTGGCTTTGTTCGAGCGCCACGGCTACGACCTTGTACTGCTGGAAGGCTTTGGCGACAGCGGCTGGGCCAAGATCGAGGTGGTTCGCAGCTCGGTCAGCCCGGTGGGCACCGCGTTCCAGCCCATGGCCATCGTGGGCGATGTGCCGGGCGCTGATTTTGCACTGGACGATCCTGCTGCTCTGGCAGACTGGATCGAGAACCAGATGCCGTCCCTGTAACGGAGGTTCTGCATGAAACTCATCCGTACCGAAGACGCTGTCGGGCAGGTGCTCTGCCACGACATTACACAGATCATTCCCGGCCAGTTCAAAGGAGCACGCTTCCGCAAAGGGCACATCGTCCAGCCGGAGGATATTCCCGTGTTGCTCTCCATTGGCAAAGAAAATCTCTATGTCTGGGAGAAGCGCCCCGGCATCCTGCACGAGGACGAAGCCGCTGCCCTTTTGTACAAAGCAGCGGCGGGCCGCAACATCCACGGCACTGAGCCGAAGGAAGGTAAGATCGAACTGGTTGCCGACTGCGACGGTCTTTTGAAGATCGACCGCGCCGCCCTGCTGGCCGTGAACCGCACACCCCAAATGATGATCGCTACCATCCACGGCGACCTGCCCGTGAAAAAGGGCCAGAAGCTGGCCGGCACCCGCATCATCCCGCTGGTGATCGAGCAGGAGAAGATGGATGCCATGCAGGCTGCGGCAGGCAGCGAGCCCATCCTGAACGTGCTGCCATTCCACCCGAAAAAGTTTGCGGTCATCACCACCGGCAGCGAGGTATTCAAGGGACGCATCGAGGACAAATTCACCCCCATTCTGGTGGGCAAGCTGGCCGAATACGGCTGCGAGATGACCTATCACAAAACCTGCGACGATGACCCCGCCGGGATCACCGCCGCCATTCTGGAAGCAAAGGCCGCAGGCTGCGAGCTGATCTTTACCACCGGCGGCATGAGCGTAGACCCCGACGACCGCACGCCGCTTGCCATCAAGAACACCGGTGCCGAGATCATCACCTATGGCGCACCGGTGCTGCCGGGTGCCATGTTCCTTGTGAGCTATCTGGACGGTGTGCCGGTGTGCGGCCTGCCCGGCTGCGTGATGTACGCCAAGCGCACCATTTTTGACCTGCTGCTGCCGCGCCTGCTGGCCGACGACCCCATCACTGCCGAGGACATTGCCCGGCTGGGCGAGGGCGGGCTGTGCTTAGGCTGCGCCGAATGCCACTGGCCCAACTGCGGCTTCGGGCATTGCTGAAACCCTCTCAGTCAAAGCCTTACGGCTTTGCCAGCTCTCCCAAAGGGGAGAGCTTTATCAAGGTAAAAATTATGAGCGAAACAAAACTTTCTCATTTTGATGCGTCCGGCAGCGCTGTGATGGTGGATGTGAGCGAAAAGCCCGTCACTGCACGGCAGGCTGTGGCCCGCGGCATCATCACTATGAATGCGGCAACCTTTGCCGCTGTTCGGGACGGCACCGCCCAGAAGGGCGACGTGCTTGGCGTGGCCCGCATTGCAGGCATCATGGCGGCCAAGCGCACCAGTGAGCTGATCCCCCTGTGCCATCCGCTGCCGCTGAGCAAGCTGACTGTGGATTTTCACCTTCTGCCCGAACAGCAGGCCGTAGAGGCCGTGTGCACCGCCAGGACCATCGGTGTGACCGGCGTGGAAATGGAAGCTCTGACCGGCGTTTCTGCCGCGCTGCTCACCATCTACGATATGTGCAAGGCCGTGGATAAGGGCATGGAGCTGGGCGAGATCCACTTGGTCGAGAAGACCGGCGGCAAGAGCGGGCACTATGTGCGGGCCGAGGGCGGCTATGTTTGATGCATACGGCCGCAATATCCACTATCTGCGCCTTTCGGTCACCGACCTGTGCAACCTGCGCTGCCGCTACTGTATGCCGGACGGCGTGCCAAAGCTGGCTCACGAAGATATTCTGACCTATGAGGAATTTCTGCGGCTGGCTGCGCTGTTCGCCCAGTGCGGCATCGACACGGTGCGCATCACCGGCGGTGAACCGCTGGTGCGCCGGGGCGTGGAACAACTGACGGCGGGCCTGAAAGCCATTCCCGGCATCCGCCGCGTTGCCCTTACCACCAACGGCGTGCTGCTGGCCCAGAAGCTGCCCGCCCTGCTGGCGGCGGGCCTTGACAGCGTGAACATCAGCCTTGACACCTTGCACCCGGAGACCTTCCGGCGCATCACCGGCAAAGACGAGCTTGCCGCCGTGCAAAACGGCATCCGGGCGGCCCTTGCCAGCGGCATACCGGTCAAGCTGAACTGTGTGCCGCAGCCCGGCGTGAACGAGGGCGAGCTGGAAAGCCTTGCTGCCTTCGCACAGGAGCATCCGCTGCAGGTGCGCTTTATTGAGATGATGCCCATTGGCTTTGGTGCCGGGCTGCCCGGCCTTTCCGGCCCGAAACTGCTGGAGCGCTTTTACCGCCGCTGGCCGCAGCTGCAGCCGGTGACCGGTGCGGCCTTTGGCGATGGGCCGGCGGTGTATTATTCTGCGCCCGGCTGGCGCGGCAGCATTGGGTTGATCGCTGCCGTGCACGGCAAATTCTGCGCTTCCTGCAACCGGGTGCGGCTGACAAGTCAGGGCTTTCTGCGTCCGTGCCTTGCCAGCGAATCCGGCACCGACCTGCGTGCTCTGCTGCGCAGCGGCGCGGACGACGCGGCCCTTTTGCAGGCCATTCAAAACACGATTCTGGCAAAACCCCGGGAACATCACTTCGGCCAAGGCTCCATGCCCGCCACACGAGGGATGTACCGGATCGGAGGATAACACAAATTTATGGGTAAAATTCTGGCTATCTGCACAAGCCCCCGGCGCGGCACCTTGAAAACGCCGGTGCCGTCCGCTGTTCTCACCCCGGAGTGGGGTATTGTGGGCGATGCCCACGGCGGCAGCTGGCACCGGCAGGTCAGCCTGCTGAGCGCGGAAAAAATTGAAGCTTTCCGTCAAAAGCTCTGGGTGGACTACGGTGCCTTTGGCGAAAATCTGGTGGTGGAAGGGTTCGATCTTGCCACCCTGCCGGTGCCCAGCTTTTTTGCCATTGGGGATGCCGTGCTGGAAATGACCCAGATCGGCAAGGAGTGCCACAGCGACTGCGCCATCCGCCGGCAGACCGGCGACTGCATCATGCCGCGGGAGGGCGTGTTCGCACGGGTGGTAAAAGGCGGCACCATCCACACCGGCGACGAGATGAAGCTGCTGCCCACCCCGGCAGATCTGCCCCTGCGCGCGGCGGTGATCACCCTTTCCGATAAGGGCAGCCGCGGCGAACGGGAGGACAAAAGCGGCCCGCTCATTGTGGAGATGCTCACCGCCACAGGCTACAAGGTGGAGGAAGCGCTGCTTCTGCCGGACGATGCCGCCCAGCTCAAAACCCAGCTGCTGCGCCTTGCGGATGCCCGTCAGGTGAACCTGATCCTCACCACCGGCGGCACCGGCTTTGCGCCCCGGGATATCACCCCGGAGGTGACTTTGAGCGTAGCCGAACGCAACGCGCCCGGCATTGCCGAGGCCATGCGGTACCATAGCCTTACCATCACACCGCGCGGGATGCTCAGCCGCGGTGTCAGCGTGCTGCGCGGCAAGACCCTGATCGTGAACCTGCCGGGCAGCCCTAAGGCCGTAAAAGAAAACCTCGAGTACATCCTGCCCAGCCTTGCGCACGGCATCCGCCTTGCCGCCGGGCTGGACGGCGAATGCGCCCGGAAGTAAAAAAGTATCCCGGTGGGCGGCACCGCATCCTGTACCGTATCAAATGCAAAGATTCATTTTAAAAACAGGAGCGCTTATCATGAACAACACTAAAATTTCCCGCCGCAGCTTTCTGGCTGCTGCCGGTATCGCCGGTGCCGCTGCGGCCCTGACCGCCTGCGGCTCCTCCGCTTCCAGCACTGCATCTTCCGTGGCAGGCTCTGCCGTTGCTTCTTCTGAAACTGCCGGTGGATCCATGGAGCTGATCGTGTTTGCCGCCGCATCCCTCACCGAGACCCTCACCGCCATCGGCGAGATCTACTCTGCCGAGAACCCCGGCGTGACCTTCAGCTTCAACTTCGACTCCTCCGGCACCCTCAAGACCCAGATCCAGGAAGGCGCGGACTGCGACCTGTTCATCTCCGCCGGTCAGAAGCAGATGAACCAGCTGGACAGCACCGCTTCCGCCGATGTGAACACCGAAGGACTGGACTTCGTGGACAGCGATTCCCGCGTGGACCTGCTGGAGAACAAGGTCGTTCTGTGCGTGCCCGAGAATGGCAATAAGGGCATCGACAGCTTCGATTCTCTGGCCGAGCACCTCAAGGCCGGGGACATTCTGTTCTGCATGGGCAACAGCGATGTGCCCGTGGGCCAGTACACCCAGAAGATCCTTGCCTACTACGCTCTGGACGAGGAAGCACTGGCCGCAGCCGGTGTCATCACCTACGGCTCCAACGTCAAGGAGGTCACCACCCAGATCACCGAAGCCAGCGTGGATGCCGGTGTCGTGTACTGCACCGATGCCTACAGCGCAGGCCTGACCCCCGTGGATGAGGCCACCAAAGAGATGTGCGGTCAGGTCATCTATCCTGCCGCCGTGCTGAAGGCCGCCCCCAACGCCGAGGCTGCCAGGGAGTTTCTGGCCTATCTGCAGACCGACCGCGCCGCGACCGTGTTCGAGAGCGTGGGCTTCACCGCACTGTAAATCCGTTGTTTTTCAGAGCTTCCCCTCCGGGGGAAGCCTTTTTATTCGGAGGTATCATTTATGGACTGGTATCCCCTTTGGAACAGCCTGCGCATCGCCCTCGTCAGCTGTGCGGCGGTGTTCTTCCTTGGCATTTTTGCCGCCTACTATATTGCCAAGCTGCCGCGCACTGTCAAAGGCGCGCTGGACGTGGTGCTCACCCTGCCCATGGTGCTGCCGCCCACGGTGGTGGGCTATTTTCTACTGCTTTTGTTCGGCGCAAAGCGGCCGCTGGGCATCTTTTTCATGGAGCATTTCGGCGTGAAGCTGGTCATGAACTGGTACAGTGCCATCTTTGCATCCATCGTGGTGGCCTTTCCGCTGATGTACCGCACGGCGCGCGGCGCGTTTGAAAGCTTTGACGAAACGCTGGCATGGTCGGCGCAAACGCTGGGCCAGTCGGACGTGTGGATCTTCTGGCGGGTGCGGATGCCCTGCTGCCGTCAGGGCATTCTGGCCGGCACGGTGCTGGCCTTTGCCCGCGCGCTGGGCGAGTACGGTGCCACCAGCATGATCGCAGGCTACACCCCCGGCAAGACCGCCACCATTGCCACCACCGTATACCAGCTGTGGCGCACCAACGACGAAGCCGGTGCCATGCGCTGGGTGCTGGTGGATATCGTGATCTCGGCAGTGGTGCTGCTGGCCGTGAATCTGCTGGAGAAAAAACAGAAAGCAGGTGGCCGCGCATGAGTCTTGAAGTGAACATTACCAAAAAGCTGAATGGCTTTACCCTTCACGCCAACTTTGCCGCGCGCAGCACCGCCACGGCCATTCTGGGCGCGTCCGGCTGCGGCAAAAGCATGACCCTGCGCTGCATTGCCGGTATCGTAAAGCCGGATGCGGGCCGCATCGTACTGGACGGCCGGGTGCTGTTTGACAGCGCCCTGCACATCGATCTGCCGCCGCAGCAGCGCGGCGTGGGCCTGCTGTTCCAGAACTACGCACTGTTCCCCAACATGACCGTAGAGCAGAACGTGCTCTGCGGCCTGAAAGCCGAAAAAGACAAGGCCGCCCGCAAGGCCCGCTGCGCCGAAATGCTGCAGGCCATGCGGCTGGAATCCCTTGCCAAGCGCTACCCGGCCCAGCTTTCCGGCGGACAGCAGCAGCGCACCGCGCTGGCACGCATCCTTGTGGGCAGGCCCAAAATTCTGATGCTGGACGAGCCCTTCAGTGCGCTGGACAGCTACCTGCGCGAAGAAGTGGAGGGCGAAGTGGGCAGCCTGCTGGAGA
>ERZ809772.554-NODE-554-length-9334-cov-5.12156_pt1 | contig 9334 bp, 3 predicted proteins | sample MGYA00520313_ERZ809772 | MGnify/ENA primary metagenome ERZ809772 (study PRJEB31588, sample SAMN03401199) | human gut metagenome | study: EMG produced TPA metagenomics assembly of the PRJNA231909 data set (A prospective, longitudinal analysis of the... | reverse complement strand
AAATTCCTGTACTGCTGTGATTTGGGCCATTTGGAAAGTACCTACTTTAGTCCAGTTATTGTTATCGGGACTTATATAGAATGTACCTCCCTTTGTTCCTATATTTGTCCTTCTTTGCTGCATAAAGAACTTAAAGAAAGTATGTTCTTTCTTTGTATCTATAATGAGTGTATAAGGTAATGTCGGCACAGGAGCAGGTTCGGATTTCCATTGGTTTTCCCAGTATGTATTAGAGTTTCCATCCAACATATATTTGGCCGGTCCTTCTCCTTTTCCGGAATTTGAACCATTTAACTCTTCTGAACTGGCTGTTATTGTCCATTCTGAACGATCTAGTTTGGGTGTAATTCGAATAGTCACTGCGTAGACGTTATTTGTGGTAGAGACTTCAAACATATTGACACTCTTGATACGTACAGGCAATATATATTCACCACTTCGATTCTCTTTGGACAATTCTTTCAATTGATTGCCATCTATAGTGATTCTTAGAACCGCTTCTGAAATAGAAGCAGGAAGTTCTAAAATCTCCGCGAATGAGTATGAACCTTCAGGTAGTAACTTGTATGAAGTTTTGTTTGCGGTATTGTATTCATCAACATAAGACTGGCTTGCTGCTTCAAAACCACAAACCAGATTCCATTGATTGGCTATATCAAGTTTGAATGTCGCATTGTAATTAATACTGGATTCAATACGACCGTATTCAATCTCTTTTACTCCTGTACCAACCTCTTTAAAGCCAACAGAGGCATTACGAACTTCTAATTGCAAGAAAAGTTCTTTCATGTTGGCATTGACAGAATCTGTTTTACTGCTAATCTGCAAGGGTAATACCCATGTTGCTGAGGGATCGCTTTCCATATCTTCCGAAATTTTTTGTGCATCCAAAGATACTGTTATTTTTTTACTTCTGTCAACTGTGGAAAAGTCTAAATGGGGGGCGTTCAAAGAATAGCCGTTCTCACTAATTATTTTGTAATTTACGCCATCCAGATTACTATAGTGATTATCCACTTCTTCCTGTGTTAGTAGACTAATGTCAACATTAGCTTCCAGATCAGGGTTGCTTCCTGCTTTAATAATGGAGAAGCTATAATGATTGATTTGCCCTGTATTGAATAATGTTATTTGTTGTTTGCCACTATTCTTCAGATACAATATTTTGTGGCATTTAGTTGGAATTGTGTTTTCGAGCTCATATTCCGATCCCTCGCAGGCTCCTAAAGAAAGTAGAATACCTGTCAGTAGTAATAAATATATTATATTTTTCATATTTGTGACTTTTGAAAAGTGATGATTAATAGTTCGGAGCTTGTACTAATTGCGGGTTGTTATAAATTTCACTTGCCAAAATAGGCCATAGGTACATACGGTTATCCCATTGGAATTGCTGTTTGATAACAGTACGTTGGTTCAATGTGCCAAAAGACGGGTTTTTACCTGCTCCTTCTACATTTAAACCTTCTCGTACACCGGCTTTCAGTTTTTGCGGTGCAATCATCCAGCGACGTACATCATAGTAACGGTGTCCTTCGCCCCAAAGCTCGATAAAACGTTCGCTGCGTACCCATTCAATAATAGACATATCAGTCGTTATATCATTTTCTGTTAGTTCGGGAATACCTGCCCGTTTGCGAATAGGGTTCAGATATTTAATAGCATTGGTTTCATCTCCTAGGGCTGCATAACATTCTGCTACATTCAGGTAAAGTTCTGCCAAACGGAAAAGTGGTTTTGCGTAATTTGACTTATTGTCAGCTCCTGTAGCTGTTGAAACAAGGATATTAGGTGATGTGTATTTTTTCATAAAATACCCTGTCACTGTAAAATCGCGATTATGTAAATCAGGATTATATCCCTGTAAATTTGCATCACGTAGGTTTATACGTAGTGGTTTTCCGCCGTTCATCTTAGGTGAATAATCGTCCCCATCGAAAGATATATCAGCATAGAAACGAGGTTCGCGGTTTACATTCAGTTTTATTATCTCTGGGCGGTCGAGATTGGCAGAAGAGAACCATTCATCTTTGGAAGGGAACTCTGAGTCTGTTTCAGGTAGTTTTCCTTTTTTTGTATAAAACTGCTCGACTGTATTTAGTGTCGGGGCAAAGGCACACCAACCGTCTTTCCAGTTGCTCCCGTATTGGGCGACACGCTTTGGCCATGGACCGTAATTGATTTTCTCTTTATCAGAGGTCATAAATACTCCCCAAATGATTTCTGTATTACCATCATTTTCATCAGAGTTTACAATATAGCGTCTTAATAATACTCGCTTTAGAAATTCTTTACCTTCTTCTGTACTGGCGTCTATGCCTGGTACATAAGGTAGGGGTAATTGATCTCTTGTAATTAAGTTTTGTACTACATCCATATCTAGTAACTTACGTTGTCCTTCATTTTCTGCATAGCTTAGTGCCTCTAAATTAGCGGTCAAAGCACGTTCCCATTTTTCTCTAGAGTAAGAAAGACTAACTAATTCCTTGCCATATCCGGGAGTTTCATAATTTTTATTTTTCCAATTTGGATAAGGGAACTTGCCATTCCATAAATCAGAAGCGGAGTAAAGAAGTACACGCCCTTTTATTGCTTTTGCTGCTGATGCGGTGGCGCGTCCCCAATCGTCCGCATTGCCAACATCAGGTAAGGAATTGACTACATTATCCAGTTTATCTACAATATAATTAACTACATAGTCGTAGTGTGAACGTCCGGGAAATTCTTCCGGTAAAGTACTCATTGGAGGGCGCTGATCCATAACAGGAATGGGGCCGTACATTGCCAGCAACCGAGAATGGTAGTATGCCTTCAAGAATTCGGCTTCTGCTCTCCACCTAATTTTGTCTTCTTCTGTTGAACCAATAGGATGATATTCTGATAATACATTCAAGAACATATGACAATGACCAATATAGTTATACAGACGTTCCCAATATCCATTATTTTTAGTATCTGTAGAACCGGCTGCCCACATATTCCAGGCTGTTCTTTGCTGAGGTTGGTCCCATAATGGAGGATCTACAACCTCATCGGTCGAATATTCTAAAGATTGGGTATAAAAAGGAGCTGTGGATTCTACTCCTTTATAACATGAACTGATAAATTCTACCGCATCTATTTTATTTTGCATAGTGTCATCTATGTCAGGTTGTTCTGGTGGAACTACATCTAAATAATCACAAGATATGAGTGTACAGAGAGGCAATATAACGCCTAATGTTATTTTATTTATAGTAAGCTTTTTCATATTATTCGATTTTTTATATTAGAAATTTAACTGTACTCCAAAGTTGAATGTACGCTGCATCGGATAGGAGTTCCAATTTAGTTCCGGATCCCAAAGTTTGAATGGACTCCATACAGCCAGATTATCACCACTAATATAAACACGGCAATGCGGGAGGGAATAACCGAGTTCCAGTGTCTTAAAGCGGATAAAGTTACCATTATGCATCCAGAAACTACTCTTTTGTGTGTTGTTGTCAGTATGAGCTTTTGTTAATCCTAATCTTGGATATGCAGCATTTGGATTCGGATTGCTTTCTGACCAGTAATCATCAGCTATGATTTTCAACATATTATTGTTCTTTTCACCAAATGGGGTCATACCGTTAGCCATAATTGTGCGTTTGGCTGAACCATTGAAGAATACACCGAAATCAAATCCTTTATATGTCATGTTTAAGCCCAAGCCATATTGGATACGAGGCAGCCCACCATAAGCGGATAACATCACCTGGTCATCAACGGTAATAATGCCATCGCCATTAACATCCCGATACTTGATATCCCCCGGTTTAACTTGGCTTCCAAGTCCTGTTTGGTCAGGCCAATTGTCTATTTCTTCTTGATTTAGGAAAAGTCCTTCGGAAATGTATCCTTCTGTTATACTCAAAGGACGACCTGTCTTTTTTCTCCATACAGCATCATAGTTTGGTTCGTCGTAATAAATATATTTGTTTTTGTTGTATGTAAGATTAGCGCGTAAATCAACAAATAAGTCTTTGGCAACTTCATTACGCCAGTTTACACTTACTTCAACTCCTTTATTGTCTACCTTGCCGATGTTACTCCACGGAGCCATGCCATAATAACCGGCTTGTATTGGCCATGAACCACGTTTTTGTAGAATTTTAGAACGACGGTCATAGAAATAGTCAAATGTAATATTCAGTTGATTAAATAATTCCAGATCGACTCCAATGTCTAGTTTGTTAACACGTTCCCAACAAGCATTTTCTACTGCTAGAGTTGAGAATCCGGGCCCAGGCAAAGTGATTTCACCATCAAATCCGGTTTTGTAACCACTTCCATTGAGAGCTACCGTATTCAGATAAAGGAAATGTCCAGCACCAGAGTCCAGGTCATCGCTACCTACAATACCGTAAGAACCACGAATCTTGAAATAATTTACATAATTTTCTAATGGTTTCCAGAAATCTTCACCACTGACTACCCAACCTAATGACATGGCTGGAAAGAATTCAAAACGTTCGCCTTTTTTCAGACGTTCAGAGCCATTATAACCAAAGTTGAACTCTGCAAGATATTTGTGGTTATAATCATAAGTAAAACGGCCGGAAAGTCCTTGCAAACGATTGGGTAATACACCTGATCGGTTTTCACGCTGCATATACATTAACATTCCGGATACGGAGTGTTTCTCGAAATTGCGATTGTAGTCGATACGTGCGTCAAAGTAAAAAGTATTATTGGAGCTATATCCGTTATCTTTTTCTGTAATATAATCGGTACCGGAAGTTCCTAGGCGTTCCAATACGTACGCATTTGGATTATCTTGATTCCATGTGTCAAATTTCATTTGATAATAATATGGATCGATACTACGAGTATAATTGGTTGATGACCAATTCTTGAAATTTATCAATGCAGTCACTTTCAATCCTTTAGTGATAAAGTCAAGATTCTGCTCAATATTCATTACTGTATTCAATGTGTTGTAGTTTTCTTCCTTGAAAGAACTTAGCATTTTGGCATAAGGATTGGTATACAGGCTATTACCTGATAAGGATGCGTTACCAAAACGGATATGTGTATCGTCTGGTTGTGCTGGGTAAGTAGCGGGAAATACAATCGGATTTACTTCGTAAGCAGAATAGAATAGGTCACTTACTGAATAATTAGGTCCTTTTAATTTTCCGATCTGAGCATTCATCTTTAAGCCGATCTTGGTTGTAGAAGTCAGTTTGTAGGTGAGGTTGTTCTGGAAAATATAGTTCCATCGGTTGATGTTGTTATCATATGAATAGGTCTTGGGGATATCTAACATTCCGGTGTCATGATTGGTTTGTAGACTCATGTAGTAAGTGATTTTGGAACCACCGCCACTTATGTTGATATTGGCGCGTTGATTCCACGTTGCATCTTTAAACATGATTTTTTGCCAATCTACATCTGGGTAGCGGTAAGGGAATTTATGGCTGCGTGTCATTTCTATATCTTCCGGTGAATATCGTGGAGATACATCACGTGCCGATGCAGCCTCATTGTACATCTCCATCCAAGTAGCGCCATCTACATATTCAAGCATCTTTTGAGGTTGCTGTAAGGATGCCTCTACTGATACATTAATTTTGGTACGTTGATTGATTTCACCGTCTTTAGTCGTAACCAACATTACGCCGTTGGCGCCACGTGCGCCGTAAATAGCAGTGGCAGAGGCATCTTTTAACAGTGAAAAACTTTCGATAGATTCGGCAGGAAGGCGGTCTAAATCGGCCGAAGAGATCTCTACACCATCGAGTAAGATAAGTGGAGTGGTACGTCCACCAAATGTTCCTACACCACGGATATAAAACTCGGAAGTAGCTCCCGGTTCGCCACTGTTAGTTCTTGAAATAACTCCTGCTAGTTTACCGGCAATATTGTTTGTTAATGAAGAACTAGGTGCTTTTAATATTTGTCCTTGTACAGATGTTATGGCTCCTGTTACAGAGATTTTCTTTTGTACACCTGCACCTACAATGACTACTTCATTCAGCATTTCATTATCAGATTTCATGCGGATATTAACAAAACCTTGGTCTGTAATGTACATTGTCTGCTTCTTGTAGCCAATGTAACTGATCTCCAACGTACCTCCTTTTTCATTAATTGGAATAGAGAAACGTCCTTCTGCATCAGTAATGACACCGGTCTTACTACCTTTTATTACTACATTAGCACCGATAATAGGACTATCATCAGTGTCGTCAACAATAACTCCTGTGAGGGTACGGTTTTTACCCTTTTGTTGGACTTCCATAAACTCTTCTTCAAGATGTGAAGTTATTGAATTGGTAGTTGCCGTTTGATTGGTTATTTCCTCACGTTCATTGGCTGCCGTAGTATAGACTGGCCAAATCAATAAACAAAGTAGTGGGTATTTCAACCACCATACTCTGTTGATAAAACGATTGTTTTCCATGTTTAATTAAAATTAGATTATTTAAGCGATATGTATTAATTTATTATTCAATAGCAGCGAGACGGGCGTACATTTCTACTATGGCTGCTTGTGTCAATAGCCATTTTCTATTGTCCTGAGAGTTCCCGGTGAAATCTGTATTGAACAGTCCTTTTTCATCTCGCGCATGTTCCCAAGCATACTCCAGACTCTTATTGAAGGAATTTAAATAAGTTTTATCATGATCTATCTGATACAGTTCGATAAATCCTCTCAGCATGACCGCTGTGAACCATGCATCTCCTTTTTTTATCATTTTGAATGTATCGGTATGCTTCGGTGTATAGTTCATGAAGAAATAGTTGTGACACCCTTTAGCAATGTTTTGGGCATCGGTAAGATATTCTTTTTTTCCGGTAAGCTGATAAAGTAGGGTGGCGGATTGCATCATTTGTCCGCTATTGTAGGCGAACTTAGCCTTACCTATTTTCCCATTCAGGGAGATGTTGTCGAAGTATAAATAATCGGTAGAGTCCTGCAACTGGGCTTTGGTCCAGTTGTATAGTTGTTCTCCTTTGTTCAGATATGAATTAATTTGAGTAGCCTGAAAGAGTTTCAAGGCGAAGACTGAACCGGGAGCATTTGAACAAGTATTTTTAGATTCTTTCTTTTGTTCACACCAGTAAATACCTCCACCTAATTTATCGTCAATACCACTTTCTATAAATTTCCAGATGGTTTCTGCTTTACGCAGATATTTATCTTCTTTGGTCATTAGATAGGTATCAATGAAGTCGATACCCAACCAGATATTATCATCATAGAAACGATCCGATTGTGATGCGGTATTGATGTATGAAGCATAAGCTTCGGGTGCTCTTTGGGTATCGAAATATTCTTCCAGCCCTACCAGAACTTTATTATTAAGTAATGATTGATAAGTGGTGTCCTGTGTGGCTAGGAACAATGCATTTACAGCAGAAAAGGTACCGGAATAAGGCCACAAATAAGAGTATTGGTTGGGCATATTCTTTTGCATTTCAGACGCAAGGTACGTTGCGGTGTATTCGGTGATATTGGGAGGATAATTTTCTCGTAATAGATGTGTGCCTGGTACGGAGTAATTGGAATATAAGGAATCCAATGTTTGTTTTGCTCGTGTCAAAGCTAGTTCATTCCCCACTATAACCTGTTTTGGGGTATCACAACTTGTTATTGTTATTACACATATAAGAAAATTTAAAAGTACTTGTTTTGAACTCATGGCATTTATTTAAAAAATATAGTATGTTTATTGTTAATTTTTAACAGGTAGTAATATTGAGATAAAACTACCTGTTTCTTGTTTCCTGTTTTGAAATCTTTTTACTAATATCCTGCTGCCCATGAAATTTTATTTCACTAATGAGTGAGATCTATTTTTTTTGCATACAAAATTACAGAGAAACCTAAAAAAAAGTATATGATTTCATGACATTAATGTGTTTCTGTGGATATGTGACATAAATAGAGATAAATATGTCACAAAAATAGATACTTCCTCTTTCATATGTTTGGAACAATTTGGTAAATACCTATGCAAAAAGAGCACTCTTTTTAAAAAAGGAGTACTCTTTTGAAGAAAAGAACTATTCTTTCGAAAGGGACTGTTTATGTGTTACTTTTGTTAATTTGAAAAAACTTATTTCTTGTTTTTTCTACGTGCCCATCCTTCCTCGCTGAAATCAGGCTCTTTGTCTTTGAAAAATTCTTGCCAGTCATCTTTTCTTTTCGGACCACGGGCATCAGAATATCCTCGTTCTGCACGACTGGGTTTATCTTTTTTAGTCGATTTAGCGCCTTTTGCCGAAGTATCTTTCGGTTTTCTATCTTTGTTTTCATAACGTGGTGCGCGTTCATCACTTTTGCCGCCGAATCGTTTACCTCCCTTGCGCTCATTAGAACTGCTTTCGCGTCCTTTTCCGCTTTCTTCACCGGCTATTTCAATAACTACCTTACGTCCGTTCCATTTAGCCTTGTTCAGTGCTTTAATTACATTGGTCGCGTCCTTTTCAGGTACTTCAAAGAAAGAATAGTTCTGCATCAGGTCAATGCGTCCCAATTCAATGCGCCCTCTTGTATTGCTGTTCAACAGTCCGATAAGATCACTTGGAAAGAAGCTGTCTGTTTTACCCAGATTGATAAATAAGCGGTTGAAGCCTGGAGCAGCTTTTCGGCTTCTTTTCTCGAAACCACCTTCTTTACGATCACCACGTCCGGCGCGTTCTGCACGCATATCGGTTGGTTGTTCTATTTCAGGACGGTTGCGGTAATATTCTGCAAAACGGTTGAATTCGTGAGAAACCATTCGTTTAATCAAGTCCTCTTTGCTTAGCCATTCCAGTTTACGATAGATTTCCGGCATAAAGTCGGCAATCTCTTCTTCGTTCACTTTCACTTTTTCGAGATCATCAATTACCTTAATCAGCTGTTTCTGACAGATACCTGCCGCTGTCGGCATTTCTCCGACAATGAATTTTTTGCTGATAATCCGTTCGATTTCTCTCATCTTCCCTTTTTCGCGGAGGTTGATGATGGCAATGGAAGTTCCGGTTTTTCCGGCACGCCCTGTACGTCCGCTACGATGCGTATAACTTTCTGTATCATCAGGCAAGCCGTAATTGATAACATGTGTCAGATCGTCTACATCAAGTCCACGGGCAGCCACGTCAGTTGCAACGAGCAGTTGCAGATTACGGATGCGGAATTTCTGCATAACAGCATCCCGTTGTGCTTGAGAAAGCTCACCATGCAAAGAATCGGCATTGTAGCCTTCTTGCATTAATTTGTCTGCAATTTCCTGAGTCTCTTTACGGGTACGGCAGAAAATGATACCGTATATTTGTGGGTAGTAATCGACGATACGCTTTAAAGCTTCGTATTTGT
>ERZ809772.523-NODE-523-length-9770-cov-4.20576_pt1 | contig 9770 bp, 7 predicted proteins | sample MGYA00520313_ERZ809772 | MGnify/ENA primary metagenome ERZ809772 (study PRJEB31588, sample SAMN03401199) | human gut metagenome | study: EMG produced TPA metagenomics assembly of the PRJNA231909 data set (A prospective, longitudinal analysis of the... | reverse complement strand
GTGTGCTCTTCCGATCTTATGGGACCAGAAACTGCATTCCCTGACGCATACCCTTGTGGTATCTGGAAGATGCGATCTCAAAAAGTCAGATATTCTTGCATACGAGGAAAAAGCATATTTAGTTCTTGCTGTTGATAATGCCGGAGACCTTGGGGTTGCCGGCATTGCTTATCTTGAAGAAAGGAATGATCTGAAATGAGTCCGGAGGCAGCAGCGGCAGCTGTACAGGAAGAAGTAAAGAACCGCGTAGAGCGAACCAAACGGCAGGTTGATGTAAAGATGATGCAGGGTGCAAATGAACTCAGGAATGCTGCTCTTACGGTATTGGCCAATCCAAGTCCTTCAGCTCCCGGAAGTCCACCGGGTGTAAGGAGCGGAAACTTGAGAAGAAACTGGAATATGTACAGTTCTGGCGGTGGAGGAAATGGCATATTCGGAATCCAATCTGGAATGCACTACTCGGGATACCTGGAACATGGAACAAGCAAAATGGCAGCTCGTCCTTATGTTGAAAAAATCAAAGAAACTGCGATGCCGGAAATCCTGGCATTGTTCTCAGAATTAGGAGGGTAAATGTTACTGACTGAAGAAACAAAGAAAGTTATAAATCTTGCTGAAATCGGAAGAGGCTCTCTTATCTCGGCAAAAAATAAAACCTGGGATAAAGCGCAGTCTGGAATAGTGACAGAAGTGACTGCTGACACCATCACAGTTTTATTCCTTCCGGAAACACAGAATATCCAGAATCATTTCGCGATCCAGGCTGAGGCTATTGAAAAAGGAATGTGGACTATCAGATATTCTTCTGACGGAATGGAAACGGTGAACGTATATGAGGGGAGTGTAGAAGATGGATCTGAATCAGTTGCTGTATAGAAGATTATCTCAGGACAACCTTCTGAACGGAACTCTGGCCAAGTACGCAGATAAGCCGGCCATCTTTAACACAGAGTTTCCTCCTGATCAGCAGGAGGGATGGAATGGGAAAAGCCAGTATCCGAGGATTTCTTATGTCTTCAACAAACAGGTGGATACAAAGCGGTCTTCATCTGGCCAGCTTACTGTCGCATTGTACGACATCATGGACCCGCTTGAAGTAGAGAAGATGGAAGTTGCTATCAGGAATTGTCTTCAGGACGTGGTGATGAAACCAGAAGGGGAGGCACCTATGTGCTTTGCATGGGCCAGAAGCGAACCTTACATCCTGGAAGGAAACGCAGTGCTGTGCAAAGAAATTGTGTTCGATATTCTGGAATACCCCGCACAGGAAACTACGGATCCAGATCCTGTTATGGCGTTGAACAGGTATATTAAGAATCTTTTCCCAGAATGCATAGTTTTTGGAATTGATGAGTTATCAGAATACACCATTCCGGCAGATACTCCTGTTTTCTATTCTGGACTGAAATCAATTGACAGCACAGATGGTCATTGCAGGAGTAGCCTGTCGTGGTTCAATGCAGTTATTTCGGTGCATCTCCTGTGCCCGAAACCGTCATTGCGGTTGAAGATGATGGCCGCACTTCACCAGAGCTTAGCGAAGGATGAAGAGATCATCATGTTTGATGATTCCCCAATGGTCGTGAAAGCTCTGAAAATGAACAACAATGCTGATTACCTTAGAGAGGGGCAGATGTCTCTGACAGGGTATTACGCGTGCTTAAAAGACGCATTTAAGCAGCCTGGTATATCAGGCGTAACAATCAACGATCTTACATGAAAGGAGTAAGCAATGGCAGAAAAAGATATCAAGAAGACACCGGCTGCGACACAAACAGTACAGTCGTCTGCTGACAAGTACACCATCCAGGAACTTGAAAATGCAAGCACAAAAGTATTTGGAGTTCCTCGCGAATGTGCAGTAGCAGCCTTCAAAGGCTGCAAAAAAACAGAAATGACTGTTGCGGAAGCGAAACAGATCATTGATAGATTCATGAAAAAGGAGGTCAAATAAATGGCAGGTTATTTTTCTCTTGGAGAAAACAAAATCCGTCCCGGTGCATTCTTCAATGTACAGAAAAGAGGGGACGAAACAAACTTTGGAGCAATTGATGGTGTTGTAGCAGCGCTTTTCAAGTCTTCGATCGGACCACTTGGAAAAGCTACAGTTCTTCCGGCAGCTGAAGGATATGAAAATACCTTTGGTACTGGAGGCACCACAGATGCATTAAGAGAAGCGTTTTATGGAGGCGCTGTCAAACTTATCGCTGTTCGAGTAGGAAACGGTGGTACGGTTGGCAGCGCCTCTCTTGCTTGTGCAACAGGCAAGGCAAAGCTTTCAACAAAATATCCAAGCGGTGCAAAATTTACAGCAACAATCAGAGAGAAGCTTGGTGATTCCTCAAAGAAGGAGTGCATTGTATATCTGGATGGTTCTGAATTTGAAAAGGTAACATTTGCAGCAGGAGCAGAAGAAGCTACTGCGCTGAAAGAAGCATTTGCTTCCTCAAAGAACTTTGTAGTCGATATTACTGATGCATCAGGAGCCGTTACAGCGGTTAGCCAGTCCGCTTTCGCAGATGGCGCAGATCCGACAGTAACAAACGCAGACTACAGTGCCGGATTAAAAGAAGTGGAGAAATATTACTTCAACACCATTTGTGTTGATACAGAAGACGCCGCTGTCCATGCATTGGTAGCGGCATTTCTTGACCGAATTTATCTGGCTGGCTCTTTTGGAATGGCAATTGTCACTCCAAAACCTTCCTCTTCACTGGAAGATAGGATGACATCCATCTCCAGCTTCGATACCGAAAACGTAATCGCGCCGCTGAATGCGAATGCCAATGCCGGCAATGAAGAGCTGAAAGGATATCAGGTGGCTGCGTATATTGCGGGTGTTGTAGCCTCTACTCCTGCGAACCAGTCCGTTACACACGCTACTCTTAGCAGATACAGCGTTCTGAATGAAATCCTTACAAATACAGAGATGGAAGTAGCTGAAGAAAAAGGCTGCCTGGTCCTCTCTACGGCTTCTGATGGGGCTGTATGGCTTGACAATGGTGTTAATACCTTGGTTCATCCGGATGCCAACCACGACAGCGGATGGAAGAAAATCCGTAGAACAAAGACACGTTATGAACTTCTGAATAGAGCAAATGCAGCAGCTGACGCACTGGTTGGAAAGGTTGATAACGATACAAACGGAAGAGCCACTATCATGGCAGCTATCCAGGGTATCTGCAATGCCATGGAGGCAGAAGGAAAGATCCAGTACGGCAATGTAACTGAATCTACAACTGTTACTACTGATGGAGACACCTGTGGATTTGATATCGAAGTGATCGATCTGGATTCTGCAGAGCACATCTATCTGAATTACTACTTCCAGTTCAGCACTATTGTTGCTGCATCTGGAGAATAAGAAAAGGGGGAATAAATAATGCTGAATAAGAGTGCGGCTACTGATGCCAGACACAGCAGATCCGGCAAAGATGCGATGCTTTATAACTCTGCTGGAAAACCATTTGCACAGGTTGAAAGTTTCACTACTAAAGGTTCATTTAATAACTACAAATATGCGCCTCTTGGCCAGAACAGAGAGCTTGAGGTTAATGGAACCGTAGGAGTTACCGTAAATATTTCCGAAATCGTAGTTCTTGATGGCGAGCTGTTTAATGCGGTTATCAATGCTATTGCAAACGGAGAATCTCCTGTTCTGATGTTTACAGGAGTTATCGAAGGAAGAAATGGATCACAGGAACGTGTGACCTACAGAGAGTGTATCCTTTCCGGAGACAGCGATATCCAGAATGTATCTACTGGAGATGTACTGAAAAGAGCTTTTGCCCTGCATTGCAACGGCAAGGTTGAAAACAAAAGCACACTGACAATCTGATTTCTATTAAGAGGGGCTGCGTATCAGTCCCTCGTTTTTAACAGGAGGAAAAGAAATGAATAAAGATTTTATGGATCCGGAATTAATTGAGGAAGAGAAGAACGAAATGATTCTTGAGAACGAAGATGATTATCTTGAAGGAATGTTGGCTGCAGCAGAAGATGTGGAAGAATATGTACAGAAGATTGATGTTATCCGTAAAGGACGTGTATTTTTTTCCTTTAAGATTCATTCGGTTTCAGATGAACTGCTGAAGGACATCAGAAAGAAATACACAAAATACACGAAAAATCGACGTCAGGGAATCAAAGTCGCGGATGAACTGGATATGCCAAAATACAGAGCTTCCCTGATTTACAATTCCACTGTTGGAGAGGATGGAAAAAAAATCTGGGACAATCCTATCGTAAAAAAAGGATTGGAAAAGAAAGGCAAGTGCATTATCAATGCGCTCGATGTTATTGAATATGTTCTTCTTCCGGGAGAGAAAGATCGTATCATGGATATCATCGATGACATCAACGGTTACAACAACGAAGAAATGAAAGCTGAAACTGCAAAAAACTGATTATGGCCGGTGGGAAGTCAACATTGCTCCACCACATATTTCAACGCCAAGGTTTATTGCCAAGTGAAGTAATGAGTCTGCCCTCTGGAGAGAGGGCTTTTCTTTTTGCTTCAACCAGGCTATGGATCGAGGCGAATACGAAAAAGGGGTGACATGGTAAATGGGAGAAACAATTAGAATTGAGATTCCTGTATCTGTGAATGATAATACAGACCCTGGCCTATCAAATATCACGAATAAGATGAACACCCTGGCCACTGCCGCCCAGAAGGTAAATCGGGTTCTGTCATCTGGATTCAAAACCAGAGGGATTGAACAAACAGCAGAGCGAGTAGACCGAACGCTTGGACGTGAGCATTCTATTGAAGTTTCAGCAGATGACAATGCCACTCCTGTTCTTTCAAGAGTCGAAGATGCGGCTGAAAGAGTAGGAGGAATATCTGCAGATATTGAGATAGGAGCAAACGATAATGCTACCGCTGAAATATCTGGTGTCGAGGACGCAGCAGCAACCCTTGACGGAACAAGTGCTGACGTAGAACTGGGGGCAGATGATAATGCCACCGGGGTGGTAAATAGTGTTGGAGATTCACTGTCTGTTCTAAACGGAAATGAAGCGGTAGTAGAGCTTACTGCGGACGACAATGCTACGATGCAGATTATGGATGTGGAGGATGCTTTAGCTGCCTTGAATGGTGAAGTGGCTGTGGCCTCAGTGGAAGCTGACGATACAGCCACGCAGATAATCCGAAGCGCTGAAGATGCAGTGGCCACATTCGATGGAACTTCCGGGACAGCGGAACTGGGTGCAGATGATAATGCAAGTCCGATCATTGATGATGTGATGGATAAAGCATCAGCCTGGGACGGAAGCGTATTTACGGCAACTATGAGTATAGTAGATGCTGCTACTGCCCCAATGGGAGCGGTTTTAAACGCTGCAAAGAATCCAATAGCACAGGGCGCAACATTCCTTGGAGTGAGCGCAGGACTGGCTGATACTGTGAATACATACAAAGGGTTTGAGAGTATGATGTCACAGGTCCAGGCTATATCTGGTGCTACAGGAAAAGAATTTGATGATCTGACCGCAAAAGCACAGGAAATGGGTGCAACTACGAAGTTTACCGCTACTGAAGCAGCTCAGGCATTTAATTACATGGCTATGGCAGGCTGGAAACCAGAACAAATGACCGCAGGTATATCCGGTATCATGAGCCTGGCAGCAGCTTCCGGCGAAGATCTGGCAAGCACCTCGGATATTGTTACGGATGCTTTGACAGCTTTTGGACTGAAAGCAAAAGATGCCGGGCATTTCTCGGATGTCCTTGCAAAGGCGTCCGCTAGTTCGAATACAAACGTAGGCATGCTGGGTGAATCATTCAAATATGTTGCTCCGGTAGCAGGAGCCATGAAATATAGCGTCGAAGATACTTCTTTGGCATTAGGACTTATGGCTAACAGTTCAATTAAAGGAAGCATGGCTGGTACAGCCTTAAAGACATCCTTGGCTAACATGGCAGCACCAACTAACAGCATGGCAGAGGCTATGGACAAATATGGTATTAGCCTGACCGACAGCTCAGGAAACATGAAAACACTGAAAGGCGTCATGGATAATTTGCGAAGCAGTTTAGGAGGTCTTTCTGAAACTGAACAGACAGCGGCGGCATCCACCATTTTCGGAAAAGAAGCTATGAGCGGTATGCTTGCTATCATCAATGCTTCAGAACAGGACTATAACGATCTTTCCAATGCAATCGGAAATTCAAAAGATGCAGCACAGGATATGGCTGACACCATGTTGGACAACCTAGCAGGCTCCATGACTCTTATGCAGTCGGCTGTAGAGGGCGTTCAGAACAGTTTTGGACAGAGACTTACTCCTTATGTCAGAGGATTCGTTGATTCCATTACAGATGCAATGCCGGCTGTGACGGTTGCTCTGAATGATTTTATGGACACTGTGGACAAAAAAGCAGCACACATGAAGACAGTTATCGGGACCATGACGGCATCTGATGAGTGGCAGAATGCGGATATGTTCGGAAAGATGGATATTGCATGGGATACTCTTATCGGTCAGCCTTTTGCCGACTGGATTGGCGGAGATGGGAAACATCTGATTTCTTCCGGTCTCGGAACATTATTCTCTAGCGCGTCTGCTATTCTTCCGGGAGGAAAGAAAGCAGGCCTTTCTTCTGTGCTCAGCTCTATGCTGATCGCTAAAGGAGCAACTGGGCTTCTTGGAAATGCAAAGAATATTGCGACCACCTTACAGCCTATCGGAAATGCTATTAAAAGCATTGGACTTGCAGCACAGACAGCGCCAAGTGTTGGAGCGTTCATAAGTGATCTGGGAGCAATGGTTCCGACAGCGGCGAAATTCGGACTTGCGGCAGCAGCAGTAACAGCGGCAGTGGTTGGAATTGGTGTTGCAGTAGACAACTATAACCAGAAAGCTTTGAACAGTAATCTGGAAGAACATTTTGGAAACATCAAACTATCAGCCCAGGAAGTGCAGGACATTGCTTCTGGAATTCTTGATCAGAAGTACCTGGCCAATGTGGAAGTTGCCTTAAATGAGGTAAAGAACGCTGATAAGCTTCGAGAAGATGCCCAGAAGGCGCTGGAATCCAATGACGTTCTGGAGTTTAAGAGCAGAGTTGGTATTAAACTTACGACAGAAGAACAGGAAGATTACACAAGTAATATCGAAACTTTTGTTAAGAGCAAGATTGAAGAACTGGAAAGCCGGACGTTTGCAGCGCATATCCACGTTCAGACGTATCTCGGAGGTACGGAAGAGGGACAGACATTAGCCCAGAACATCGAGAAATGGGCTACAGCGGATTATGTTGAATTGGATGGATTATCTAGCCAGTTATCACAAAAGGTCTCTGAGGCACTGAAAGATGGAATCATAGATGCAGATGAAGAAGGCGCCATCAGTGCTTTACAGGAAAAAATGAACAGCATAACTGCCCGGTGGAAGGAATCGGAAGCACAGGCAAAATGGGACTGGATAAATCAGGAATACGGGAGTTTGAATGCAGCTGATCTGGAAAGTGGCTCATTCACTGACTTGCTGGGAGCAATGAGAGATCAGAGGCAATCGGCAAAGGAAAGCGTACAGGCAGATGTTGAGCAGTGGTATTCAGAGCTTAATTCGATGGAATCAGCCGGAAGAATCACATCTGCTCAGAATAAGCAGTATCACGAAATGACTGGTTGGTATGTAAAAGGACAGGAAGGAAACGAACTGTCTAAGAGCTTGCAGCTTGGCTCAAACACTTTGAATTCTGCATATGCAGAGAAAATTCAGAGCAACAGGCAGAGTCTTGCGGAAAATACGCAGTTTTCTATTGATTCAGCACAGAAACAATTAGAGAGCGGAGATACATCCGCTATGACCAGCGCATTGATGTACGGGTTCAACGAACTTGGCAATGGAAAAACATTAGGAATTACAACTGATGCTACACAGAATGCCTTGAGTACCATGTATGAGAGCATGAAACCTGATGTAACACAGATGCAGGGCCTAATTGACGATTACCGGGAAGCGGGGAAAGCAGTTCCGCAAAGCCTTATGGATTCATTTAATGATGCTATTGAGGTTGGAGCAGCTGCTGGCGATACGTCTGCAACATGGCAGAACTATGCTAATCAGATCTGGAAGAATGGAAGTGATGAATTAAAAGCATCACTTACGGATCCGAGCAATCCAATGTATGAAACGGTCCGCAGTCAGTTGCCTCCTGAACTTGCAGAAGCGATTGACAGGGCAGCGGCAGAGACTACAACTGATGATGTGACACTTGAAGGACTGAAAGCTTCTGTTGATGGAGACGTTGATATTGACAAAGATGCATGGACTTCAAAGCTGAATGAAGCTCTTGGTGACTTGGGTGAAACACAGGAGGTTACCGCTGATCATGTAAAGATTAAGGTTGATCAAGGCGATTGCCTGTGGGAAATTGGCAACGCTCTTGGAATTGACTGGCGGACCATTGCAGAACAGAACGGTATCGAAAGCCCGTATATTATTCACCCAGACCAGGAACTGACTATTTCCATGGATACGTTGACTGCAGAAGTTGACGGAGACAAGGCTCAGGCTGCTATCGAGCAGGCTATGTCGGCTCTGGATGCAGAAGGAGCAGAAATGTCTGTGACAGCAGAAGGAGTCAAAGTTGATCTGGCAGATGTAGAAGTGGATTCCGATACAGCTGCGGCTCAGATTGAGGCAGCTCTCGGCATGGAATCCGGGACACTTGCGGCAAATGGAATTGAAGTGCAGGCAGGCGCATCTGTTACTATCCCATCAGAACTGGTAACGGTGGATACATCTGGCATGCAGTCTGCAACCGAACAGGCAGCAGATGAAACGGAAACAGAGCCTATTGAGCAGGAAGCATCTGCAAATGTAAATGTCACAAATACAACGACCGATACATCCGGAATGCAGGCGCAGGCGGAAGAAGATGCACAAGGTGCTGTAGGAGATGTACCAGTTGAAGGCAGTGCAAATGTTACCTTCTCAGGCACGACAACAGACACTTCTGGCGTTGTGGAGCAGGTAACAGCAGATATTGAGAGCGCAGTAAGTGATGTTCCGGCCAATGGTCATGCGAGCATCACGTTAGATCAGTCCAATAATGCGGCCGAGATTTATTCTCTTGCAACAGCTGATGTGGTATCTGCTTTCTCGGAGACAATTCCAGCAGACGGACATGTAGATGTCACACTGGACCAGACGAATAATGCAGCAGCTATATATTCGGAATGCGCCGGACAGGTACAAAGCACATTCGCACAGGGCTTCACAGCCTCTGCAGATGTTGCAGTTACGCTGAATTGGCATATCACGAATCCATCAGCTAGCATTTCCACTTCAAGTAGCGGATCATCTGTATCGGCTACTATAGCTGGGCACGCTTCGGGCGGTGAAGTCGGACTGAATGGAGCTGAGCTGTCGTGGGTAGGTGAGGAAGGATTGGAGTATATCATTCCTACGGTGCCGGCCAGACGACAGAGAGGTATTGAATTGTGGAAATCCGCAGGACGGACACTGGGAGTTCTTGGTCCTGATGATGAGATATCAGCGCATGCGAGCGGAGGAATTGTTGGAAAAGAAGTATCAAATACGACACCTTATTTCGACACAGATTCCAGTTCGCAAGATTCCGAAAAATCAGAGAAAGAAACTGTACCAACGAATGTGGTGTCAGATAAATCTGGCGTTGTGGTACAGGTTAACCTCTCCCCGCAGTTCAATATATCAGATACAAATGACAGTGATGTTATTCGGCTCATTAAAGCTCACATCAAGGAGCTGGCTGACGATCTTGGAAGCGAAAT
>ERZ809772.514-NODE-514-length-9903-cov-5.66247_pt1 | contig 9903 bp, 8 predicted proteins | sample MGYA00520313_ERZ809772 | MGnify/ENA primary metagenome ERZ809772 (study PRJEB31588, sample SAMN03401199) | human gut metagenome | study: EMG produced TPA metagenomics assembly of the PRJNA231909 data set (A prospective, longitudinal analysis of the... | reverse complement strand
AAATCTCGAGCTTATTTTCTGCCAAAATGCCTCTTGATATTGTTATACGGGGGGGGGGTAAACTTAAAATGCAGACGGTGCCTTTTGGGGTGGGTGCCTGCAAAATAACAAACGAAAAGAGGAAGAGAACATGAGAAAAAAGAGTACGAGACTTCTCAGTGCAGCACTTGCGGTGTGCATGATGCTGTCGGTTCTGCCGGTGGGCGCGTTTGCGGCGGCACCGGCTGCGGCCAGCACAGAAAGCAGCGTGAGCACGCAGGCGGAGGAAGACGCTGTTGCTATTGATGCGACAAACTTCCCGGATGGAGCATTTAGACAATATGTAGCAGATAATTTTGACAAAGATAAAGATGGTGCGCTGAACCAAACGGAAAGAAATGCCGTTAAGGAAATTAGGATAAGCAATAGCGGATGCACAAGCCTGCAGGGACTCAAATACTTTTCGAAGTTGACCGACCTATTCTGCAGTGACAATAATTTAACGGAACTGGACGTGAGTGAAAACCCGGAACTGAAGCGGTTGATATGCTATAACAACAGTTTGACGTCATTAAATTTGAACAAAAACACAAAACTTGAAAGCTTGAATTGCAACAAAAACAAGTTGACAGTTCTGGATTTAAGGGAAAATAAAAGCTTGTGGTGGTTGCGGTGCAATAATAATTGCCTGACATCGCTGGATTTGAGAAACAACCCCAAAATCAGGGATTTGCAGGTTGGTTTCCAACGCTACCAAATTCTGGCGAACGACGATCGGACATATGATCTGCATCAGCTGCCGGGGAAATTTGAGTTAGATGGCGTTGCCACCGGCAGCTGGGAAGGTGGTACGGTTGACCCGACAACATGGATTTTGAAAGCGAACAGCACTACAGTTACTTATAAATACAAAGTCGATGATGAGTTTCGTTTTCCTGTTACGCTGGATGTGCATTGGCATAATTACCAGTGGAAACATGACGGTACCAAACACTGGAGGGAGTGCACTACTGCAAACTGCCCGGGCCTGACGGCTGAACAGGTGGCGAAAACTACCCATGATTACACCGATGCAAAAGACAAGGACTGCAATACATGCGGTTATGTGCGTCCGCTGTACACTGTGACTACAGTCAATGCCACTGCAAAGCTTGAGAGCGAAGCTGAAGAACTGAAGGCTCCTGTGGCCGCAGGCACTGAAGTGACTTTGACTGCCGCAGATGCTTCCGAAGGAAAGACATTTGCAGGCTGGAAGCTGTATAAAGTTGTAAATGATACTGAGAGTGAAATCACGGACGAAACAGAACTTGCCAAGCTGTTGAAGAATGGCATCGCCACCACCGCGACCCTGACCCTGACCATGCCCGCTTATAATGTTAAGGCGGAACCGTATTATAGCAATATTCCGTATAACATCAAAGCTGTAAACTGCACTGTGGATAAGACCGAAGCTGCTAAGGGCGATACTGTAACAGCAACGCGCAGGAAGCCGGAAGCCAACGAGCGCTTTACCGGCTGGACGGTGAAGGTGAATGGTGTTGAGCAAGACACGGACACCTTCCTGAAACCGGACGCGGACGACCCCACCAAAGTGAGCTTTGTCATGCCGGCTGAGAACGTGAAAATAAAGGCAAACTTTGCGAGCAACCCCACTCTGAACCCCACTCTGAGGGTCGGCGACCATGTGACGGCGACCATTGAAGGCAGCGATGCGTCCGTACCGAGCGGCAGCACTGTGCCCGTGCCAAAGAATAAAATTGTGCACCTGACAGCCACTGTGCCGGATGGACAGCACTTCATCAGCTGGACGGTGCTGGTAGGCGGTGAGGAACAGAAAGCAGACACCTTCCTGACGACCCCGGACGAGAACGACCCCACCAAGGCGACCTTTACCATGCCGGATAAGAACGTGGAAGTAAAGGCAACCTTCGCGGAGGACCCCATTCCTGAACCCGACCCGGTTGGACCCAGCGATACCGGCAACATTCAGGGCGCGATCTCTGCTGTGGTGATCGGTGCTGCCGCAGGTGCTATCATCTATGAAGCCGGCACCGGCATCTACCGCGTCATCAATATGCCCGGCATCCCCATGCCCTCCAACCGTATCGAGCTGGCCGAGCTGCTGTGGGAGCACGCCGGGAAGCCTGAGCCTGTAAGCACCGCCCTCTACAGCGACATCGACGAGGGCGATACCGACGCACAAAAGGCCGCCCGCTGGGCAGTGGAGCAGGATCTGATGAAGGACGATGCGGACAACAATAAATTCCACCCGGCCTTCCCCGTCAGCAAGCTGCGCACCTGCCTGACCTGGAACGCCGCAAAAGAAAAAGGCTTGTTTGACAAGACCGAAGAATAAAAATCAGGACCCCGAAGGGGCTGCTGCACCAAATGTGGTGCGGCAGCCCCTTTTCTCGTTTTCGGGTGTTGGAATTGCGCCCGGCCCGTGGTATACTGACAATAGCATGTTTTCGGCCTTTGGCCGGACAAGTTTTCCACACAGAGGAGGCGCAGCGGTTGAAACATCCGAATCATTTTGGCCGGTGGTTGGCTTGCGTGCTGCTGTGCCTGCTTCTGGCAGGCTGCAGCATGCCCGGTGAACAGGTGCAGGTGGAGGAGCTTTTGCGTGCGCCCAAGCTTTCCGGCGATTACGGCGATGTGCAGACTGCCCTGAACGACTGGCTGGGGGAGAGCGCACAGCTCAAATATCCCATGCAGGGCGACCTGCTTTCGCCTTTCCTGCTGCAGGATCTGGACGGTGACGGCAGGCAGGATGCCGCCGTGCTTTACACCACCGCCCAAAGCTCCAACGTGTGCATTGCCATCCTGCAGAAGGATGATGCCGACATCTGGCATGTGCGCCAGAACGTAGAGGGCCTTGCAGACACGGTAGAGTCGGTGGGGCTGGCCCAGCTGCAGCCCGGCGATGCCACCCAACTGGTGGTGGGTTATACAGCGGCACAGGGCGACCATTATCTGGCTGTGTATTCCTACACCGACGGCGTGCTTTCCACGATCCTGGAGCAGCAGTACCAGCAGTATCTGGTGGAGGATATCACCGGCGGCGGCAATCAGGACCTGATCCTGATGTCTACGCTGGAGGACGGCGGCGTGCAGATCGAACTGCTGACCGTGGATAAAGAGGGCAGCTTCCAGCAGGTGGCTGTTATGGGCCTTTCCGCCAATCGGTTCGCCGGCTGCGCCTCGGTGGCGGCGGGTGTGGGTGCGGACGGCAGGCATTATCTGGTGCTGGATGGCTGGACCGGCATTTCCGGCAACAATCTGGCCAGCGTGCTGCTGCGTTTTGACGAGGACACGCAGCAGATGGTGCCTGCCGACCAGATCAGCACCGAAAAGCTTTACACCGCATCCCTGCGCAATGTGCCCAGTCTGGTCAGTCAGGATCTGGACGGCGACGGCATCGTGGAGATCCCCACCCAGCCGGACGAAGCGGGCCTGCTGAACATGAGCCAGAGCCGCCGCATGGATTTTATCGTGTGGATGGACTATACCAGCCCTCACCCGGAAAAAAGCTTCGGGCTGCTGGACGAAGAGACCAACTGCTATATCGAGCTGCCCATGGAGTGGGAGGGCAACCTCAAACTGACCGACAGCGAACAATATGATGGTGCAGTGGAGCTGCGCACGGTGGACGAAGACCAGCTGATAATGACCCTGCGTCTGGTGCGCACCACCTCCAGCCTGAAGGGCTGGACCCGCCTTGGCATCGTGGCATCCCGCCAGATGCAGGCGAAGCTTGCCCCGGATGTGGAGATCCGTGATAAAAATTACCGCCTGTCCAAGGCGCTGTATCTGCTCAACTAAAGAACGGAGGAACAGTTCATGGTACGAGTGCTTGTCGTTGAAGATGAAGCCAACATCCGCGAGATGATCGCGCTGAACCTGCGCCTTGCGGGCATGGAGGCTGTGGAGGCCGAAAGCGCCGAGGCGGCTCTGCCGCTGCTGGAGAAGAAGCCGGGCTGCGATGCGGCCATTCTGGATGTGATGCTGCCGGGCATGAACGGCTTCTCCCTGTGCGAGACCATCCGCCGCACCGATCAGAAGATCGGCATTATCATCCTCAGCGCCAAGGGACAGGAGCAGGACAAGATCCGCGGCCTTTCTATTGGTGCCGATGACTATATGACCAAGCCTTTCAGCGTAAGCGAACTGCTGGCCCGTGTGAAAGCGCTGTGCCGCCGCGTCGGCCGTACTGCAGGCGGGGACGAAAAAGAAAAGGAAAACCCGCTGGGGATGCTCACCAGCGGCGAATTTGTGCTGGACGAGAACCGCCGCGTGCTGCTCAAGGCAGGCCAGCCTATTGAGCTGACGCAGGTGGAATTTCAGATCATGGAGCTGTTCTTCCGCAACCCCGGCATTGCGCTGGTGCGCGAGAAGATCTTGAAGGGTGTCTGGGGCGAGAACTATTTTGGTGACGTGAAGATCGTGGATGTGAACATCCGCCGTCTGCGCATGAAGGTGGAGGATGAACCCAGCCATCCCACCCATATCCTTACTGTGTGGGGCTACGGCTACAGATGGGAAGAATGAGAAGCGGGATCACCCGCCGGTGGCTGCGGGGCAACCTGCTCATCACCGTGCTGCTGGTGCTGCTGGCCGAAACCATGTTCCTGTACAACTACACACGCAGCTATTATAACAGCGTGCAGCAGACCATGTACCGGCGGTTCTCTTCGGTGTCCGGCCAGCTGAAAATGTACACCGGCGATACGGTGCAGAGCACGGCGGCTACCCGCAGCGTGGCCCTGCGCCGCATGGTGGAGCAGTTTGCCGATAAGGACAAATACGAGTTCATGCTGCTGGACAGCTATGGCGGGGTCATTGCGTCCTCCAGCGGCACAAATGCGGACGGCATTGTGACCGGCATCGACTTTGAGCAGGCGCAGGAGGCTTCTGATGGCCTTGGTGTGGCGGTCTACCGCACCCAGTCCGGTGAGCTGGTGATGGCGGCCTGTTATCTGGTGCCCTATGCCGCCGAGGATGTGGCGGCGATGCGTCTTGTCACCAGCCTGACCCTTGTGGGAGCGCAGATCAAGAACGCCATCGCGGTAAGTGTTGTGATCGCGGCGGTGATCCTTGCTTTCACCGTGATGTCCGGCCTGTACTTCATCCGCAGCATCGTGGTGCCGCTGGGACAGGTGGAGCGCACCGCAGCCAGCATCGCCCGGGGTGAGCTGGATGTGCGCCTGCCGGTCACCGGCAACGAACACGACGAGGTGGACCGCCTGCGCGGCACCATCAACCAGATGGCCGAAGGGCTGGAAGAGACCGAGAAGATGAAGAACGAGTTCATCAGTTCCGTCTCTCACGAGCTGCGCACGCCGCTCACCTCCATCCGGGGCTGGGTGGAGACCCTGCGCACACTGGACGACCCGGCAGACGAGAACTACCGCAAGGGCCTTGAGATCATCAACAATGAGACGGGCCGCCTGTACAACATGGTGGAAGAACTGCTGGATTTCAGCCGTCTGCAGAACGGCCGCATCCGTATGGACTGCCGCCCGCTGGACCTTGTGGCAGAGCTGACCGATGCGGTGCTGTTCTGTGAAGCACGCATCCAGCGCGAGGGCCTTGTGCTCAGCTACACCGAGCCGGAGGAGATGATCCCGGTCTATGCCGACCCGGACCGTCTGCGGCAGGTGTTCATCAACATCATGGACAACGCCATCAAGTACTCGGCCCCCGGCGGGCGCATCACGGTCAAGCTGTGGGCGGGCGAATACAAGGCTTTTGCGGAGATCATCGATCAGGGCCGCGGCATCCCGCCGGAAGACCTTGAGAATGTCAAGACCAAGTTCTACAAGGGCAGCAATTCGGTGCGCGGCAGCGGCATCGGCCTTGCGCTGGTGGATTCCATCATGACTGCACTGGACGGTACCATGGACATCAAGAGCACGCTGGGCCGCGGCACAGTGGTCACACTGGGCTTGCCGCTGTACCATAAGGCGTGAAGATTTTGTCACAATTCTGTGGTAAAATAACCGGGAAAAATATGATCCGATAGGAGAACCCAATGAATCAACCCAAAAAGGAACGTTTCAAGACCAGCGTCGGCGGGCAGGCGCTGATGGAAGGCATCATGATGCGCGGCCCGAAGCTCATCTGCTGCGCCGTGCGCAAGCCGGACGGCACCATTGAGACCAAGATCGACCCTGTGAAGAACCACGGCATCTGGACAAAGATCCCGCTGGTGCGCGGTGCCATCTCCATGATCGAAAGCCTGATCGTGGGCTACCGCTACATGATGTACTCGGCTCAGGTGAGCATGGGTGACGACTACGACCCCGAAGAGGAAGAGACTGCCTTTGAAAAATGGGTGGGCGACCACTTGGGCAAAAAGGCAGAGGACGCACTGCTGGCCTGTGCCGCCGTACTGGGCGGCCTGCTGGCGATTTTGCTGTTCACCGTGCTGCCCACCCTCATCGTGGGCGGCGTGAACCACTTTGTAACATTGGGCCGCTGGGCCAAGGTGGTGCTGGAAGCGGTGCTGAAAGTTGGCATCTTCCTCACCTATATGGTGGCCATTTCCAAGATGAAGGAGATCCACCGCGTGTTTGAGTACCACGGTGCCGAGCACAAGACCATTGCCTGCTATGAGGCCGGTGATGAGCTGACCGTGGAGAATGTGCGCAAGTACACTCGGTTCCATCCGCGCTGCGGCACCAGCTTCCTCATTCTGGTGGTCATCGTCAGCGTGTTCCTCTACAGCGTGCTGCCGTGGGGCAGCATCGGCCTGCGGGTGCTGTTCAAGCTGCTGCTTCTGCCGCTGGTCATGGGCATCAGCTATGAGCTGCTCAAGTGGTGCGGCCGTTCCGATAACATTGCCACCCGCATCATCCGCCAGCCCGGTATCTGGGTGCAGCACCTGACCGTGTTTGAACCGGACGACAGCATGATCGAGGTGGCCATTACCGCTGTGACCCCTGTGCTGCCCGAGGACCCGGAGGATGGCAGATGGTAATTGCTGGTTTGACTCCGCGCGAAGCGGTGCGGGCCGTGGAAGCCCGGCTTTCCGCTGCAGGGTGTCCGGATGCCGATTACGATGCACGGGAGCTGTTCCGCGTGGCAGCCGGGCGGGATGCCCGCCTTTCCGACCGGGTGCTGACCACAGAGGAAGCGGAAAAGCTGGAAGCCCTCTGCACGCGCCGTGAGCAGCGGGAACCGCTGCAATACCTGTGCGGGATCTGGAGCTTTCTGGATTTTGACCTTGCCGTTGGCCCCGGTGTGCTCTGCCCCCGGGCAGACACTGAGGTGGTAGCGGAAGCGGCTGCCAATACCCTGACGGGCATTGCAGCGCCCCGGGTGCTGGATCTCTGCGCGGGGACCGGCTGTCTGGGGCTGGGCGTCAAGCGCTTCTGCCCGGCGGCGCAGGTGACCTGCGTGGAAAAAAGCCCGGAAGCCTTTGTTTATCTGGAAAAGAACTGCCGCTGTGCCCTGAAAGGGCAGGGCGGGCAGACGGAGGACTTGCTGGAGCCTACCGCGTTTGAGCAGGCAGATGCCCCGGCCTTTGACTGGGGGCCGGCGCTGAACGCTCTGCGCGCAAAGGCAAAGCCAGCCTATGCGGTGCAGCCGGTGGAGGGCGACCTGTTCACCTACTGGCAGGGCCTGCCGGAAGGGCAGCTTGATCTGATCGTATCCAACCCGCCCTACCTCACCGCCGAGGAGATGCGGCATCTGCAGCCGGAGGTGGCGCAGGAACCGGCCATGGCGCTGGAAGCAGGAAAGGACGGCCTTGTGTTTTACCGTGCCCTTGCAGAGCATTACCAGAATGCACTGCGGCCCGGCGGAGCGCTGGTGCTGGAGATCGGCTGGCAGCAGCGGCAGGCTGTGGCGGCACTGCTGGCTGCAAACGGCTGGGCAGACATTGAGTGCCGCAAGGATTTTGGCGGCAACGACCGGTGCATGATCGCCCACAGACCCGAAAAATAAAAGTGAAAATAGAAACAACTTCTTGTTGTAATATTTTGATTTTGTGGTATACTATACTGGAAAGTATACGGACAGCCCGCGCACGGCGGGCAGCAGGAAGAAAAGGAGCAGCACGCTATGGCGAAAAATCAGAACAACAACACCGTTGTCCCGGCCAGCAAAAAGACCGAGCCGGAGGCAAAAAAGGACGCACTGGCCACTGCGCTGGCCCAGATCGAAAAGCAGTTCGGCAAGGGTGCCGTGATGAAGCTGGGCGACAACGCCTCCATGCAGGTGGATGCCATTTCCACTGGCAGTCTGGGTCTGGATCTGGCTCTGGGCGTGGGCGGTGTGCCCCGCGGACGCATCATTGAGGTGTACGGCCCGGAATCCAGTGGTAAGACCACGCTGGCCCTGCACATTCTGGCCGAAGCCCAGAAGCAGGGCGGCGAAGTGGCTTTCATTGACGTGGAGCACGCACTGGACCCCACCTATGCCGAAGCGCTGGGCGTGGACATCAATAATCTCCTGGTCAGCCAGCCGGACACCGGCGAGCAGGCCATGGAGATCTGCGAAGCACTGGTGCGCTCCGGTGCCATCGATGCCATCGTGGTGGACTCGGTTGCCGCTATGGTGCCCAGAGCTGAGATCGAGGGCGAAATGGGCGACAGCCATGTGGGCCTGCAGGCCCGCCTGATGAGTCAGGCCATGCGCAAGCTGACTTCGGTCATCGGCAAGACCAACACGGTCTGCGTCTTCATCAACCAGCTGCGCGAGAAGGTGGGCGTGATGTACGGCAACCCGGAGGTCACCACCGGCGGCCGTGCCCTGAAATATTACGCCTCGGTGCGCATCGACATCCGCCGCGTGGAGGGCCTGAAGGACTCTTCCGGCCAGTTCATCGGCAACCACACCCGCGCCAAGATCGTCAAGAACAAGGTGGCCCCTCCGTTCCGTGAGGCAGAGTTCGATATCATGTTCGGCGAGGGCATCTCCAAGATGAGCGAGCTCATCGATGTGGGCGTAAAGCTGGGCATCGTGCAGAAGAGCGGCGCATGGTTCAACTATGGCGATGTCCGTCTGGGTCAGGGCCGCGACAACGCAAAGCAGTTCCTGAAGGACAATCCCGAGATCGCAAACGACATCGAGGGCCAGATCCGCGCCAATGCCGACAAGCTGTACGCTTCCCGCCGCCCGGCAGGCAAGAATGCTTCTTCCAAGGCCGAAGAGCCTGCAGAAGCGGCAAAGGACGCCAAGGAGCCAGTGGTCAAGGCTCCTGCCCGCAGCAGCGAGAGCGAACTGGATATCATGGTGGAGGACTAAATGTCCTTTTATAAACGCCGCCGCCCGAAGCAGGAAGAAGAAAAGTGCGCCGACCCGGCCAAGGCCCGCGCCCGCGCACTGGATGCGCTGGCCTCGCGCGAGATGTCCTCGGCACAGCTGTATGAACGGCTGTGCTATGGCTTTACCGAGCAGGCTGCAGCGGCTGCTGTGGCTGAGATGGTGGAGCTGGATTACGTAAACGATGACCGCTATGCCGAAGCCCGGGCACACAGCCTGCTTGCCGCCCGCAAGAGCCGCCGTGCGGCGGCCCAGAACCTGCGGCAGAAGGGCCTTTCCGGCGCGCAGATCGAGCAGGCGCTGGAAAGCGTCTATGCCCCGGACGCAGACGGCGAAAGCCCGGAGCTGGAAGCTGCCGCCGCTCTGGTGCGCAGCCGCTACATGAAAAAGCTGGCCGATGGCCGCCGCGACCTTGTGGTGGCCGCCCTGCAGCGCCGCGGCTTTGCGTATTCGGTCATAAAAGAAGCGATAAAAAGAGCGGAAGAAGAATAAAAAGCACCCCTCAAAAGAGAAAGAGAGTATCATCCCCTATGAAAATTGCGTGTATTTCCCTTGGCTGCCCCAAGAATCAGGTCGATCTGGATGTGATGGTGCACATTCTGCTGTCTGCCGGCCACGAGACCGTGGCCGATCTGGCCGAAGCAGATGTGATCCTTG
>ERZ809772.442-NODE-442-length-11153-cov-16.3368_pt1 | contig 11153 bp, 7 predicted proteins | sample MGYA00520313_ERZ809772 | MGnify/ENA primary metagenome ERZ809772 (study PRJEB31588, sample SAMN03401199) | human gut metagenome | study: EMG produced TPA metagenomics assembly of the PRJNA231909 data set (A prospective, longitudinal analysis of the... | reverse complement strand
ACTGCTTGACACTGAAAAAGCAACACTGACTGTAAAAGATACGGTTCTCTCAATCAGTAAAACCATTGCCCGCCAACTACGGGGTTCGGAAGCCTTTGCCTTTTTTACTGCAACTGCCGGAGTTGAATTTGAGAAGTTTCAACATCTGCTTCAGCAAGAGGACGACATGGTGAAAGTATATATAGCAGACTCATTAGGGAGCATCATTGCAGAAAAGGCTGCTGATTGCATGGAAGAGAAGTTGGCTGCATTTATCGAAAAGAGAGGTTGGAAGCACACTAACAGATACAGCCCCGGCTATTGCGGATGGCACGTATCGGAACAACAAAAACTATTCTCCTTATTTCCGGTCGCTTCGCCCTGTGGTATTCAGTTGACAGATTCCAGTCTAATGATTCCCATCAAATCTGTAAGTGGTATTATTGGAGTGGGTTCTCATGTCCGTAAGCTGGAATATACTTGCGGGCTGTGTACGTACGAAAATTGTTTTCGCAGAAAATAGTTTCACCACAGAGGACGCAGAGGACACAGAGTCTTTTATTATTAGATAATAATCTCTGTGTCCTCTGCGTCCTCTGTGGTGAATAAAAACTAGTGGCCATTGAAGAAGATGTAAAGCCCGATCATAGTCACAATAAGTAATCCCCATAGGATAAGAACAATTCGTGCAGGTTTGTCCTCTATCTTTTCCATATTCAAGATGCCCAATTGCGGAGACTTATCCCACAGGCTGACTACTATCATGCCTATTCCGATGATAACGAATAAGTAGAAGGAAAGCAGCATAAAATGAGGCCACGCATTATATTGTTCGGCCGGAAATACCCATAAATACAAAATTCCCACTCCGATACTGAACACAGTTCCCAATGTCAGAGCCATATTAGCTGCCAGAGTAGTGGTGCGTTTCCAGAACACGCCAAAGAGAAATACAGCTGCCATCGGAGGAGCTATAAATCCCAGTACAGACTGGAAAACATTAAATAGATTCAGTCCTTTGATGCTGTCGATCGCTATGGTTATTATCACAGAAATCAGTGCACCGACTACCGTAACCACTTGTCCCACCCTGATAATCTCTTTCTGCTTGGCCTGCGGTCGGATTTTCTTCACATAGATATCCATCGTGAATACCGTACTTAATGCATTCAATGCAGAGCCGACAGTACTTACCAATGCTGCTGTCAATACAGCCAATACCAAGCCGACCATTCCTGTCGGGAACAGATGAGTCACCATTGTCATGTAAGCCTCATCGGGATTCTCCAATTGTGGGAATAAAGCGAGGCAGATAATGCCGGGAAGAATGTAAAGAGGTACATCTAATATTTTCAACCATCCGGTAAAGTTGGTTCCCATCTGTCCTTCTTTGAGATTCTTGGCAGCAAGAACCGGTTGCACCATCGACTGATCCGTACACCAAAACCAAACTCCCATAATAGGATAACCCAGGATAATAGGTAGCCAAGGAAAAGCCGGGTCATCATTTGGATGGAAAAGATTCCAGTAATCCGCTGGAACGGCGTCCACCAGTGCTCCTACACCACCCACTTTATAGATTCCCATGATAGCCAGTGTGGCTGATACTACAATCAACAGTATCATTTGATATACATTCGTGTAGGCCACAGCTTTCAGTCCGCCAAGCATCGTGAAGAAAGCGGAGATGACAAGTAACAGCAATGCCGATTGCCACATAGGAATATCGAAGACCTGACGGATCAGGACTCCACCGGCAAATAAAGTCAATGCAAGCCATGAAATAAGAATGGTAATAATGGTATACCAGGCAAGGATGTTACGGGTAGATTGTCCGAAACGTTTTCCCATAAATTCGGGCAATGTCGTGATGCGACTACCCAAATATCGGGGAGCAAAGACAAAAGCAAGCAGACATATAAAGACAAATGCATACCAGGCATAATTCCCCGAAACAATACCAGTAGTAAATCCGGCACTTGCGGAAGCTATCAACATGGAAGGTCCGACATTCGTCCCCCACATGGAGAAGCCGATATGATACCATCTCAACGAATTCTCCGCAAGGAAAAGACTACTCCCCTTTTTTCGTTTAGAACTTGCCCATATACCAATAGCTATCAAAATCAGGAAGTAGGCAATCAGAATACTCCAATCTAATGTCTCTAAGAATTTCACATGCATAATTCAAGTATTAAATAAGTAACGTAAGTTTAAATCTAATTTTCTTTAGGCAAAGATTACATGGATTTCACGGTTTTAATAGGCTATGTAATTAAGAGCCGTGTTGATCCGTGTAATCCGTGCCTTTTTATTCTATTTTTTATTTCCAATCAGTTCTTTGGCAACTGCTACGGCTGTATTCGCATTATCACTATATCCGTCCGCACCGATTTCGTCAGCAAACCCCTGACTGACGGGTGCTCCGCCAATCATCACTTTCACCTGATTACGAATACCGGCCTCTTCCAATGCCTGAATAACCTCTTTCATATACGTCATGGTAGTAGTCAGCAATGCGCTCATGCACAAGATGTCAGCATGGTTTTCCTTCACAGCTTCCACAAACTTGTCACAAGTCACATCAATACCAATATTTATGACTTCAAAGCCGCACCCCTCCAGCATGGAAGCCACCAGGTTTTTACCAATATCATGGAGATCTCCTTTCACTGTACCGATGACAATCTTACCGATTGTAGTGGAAGCACTTCCTGCCAATAAAGGTTTCAGTAGTTCCAAAGCCCCTTTCATGGCACGTCCTGCCATCAACAGTTGGGGAACAAAAGCCTTTCCATCCTGGAAACGTTGTCCCACTTCGCCCATTGCTTTAATCATATAATTATTGATAATCATTTGGGGAGCTACTCCTTCCGCAATGGCTTGCCGGGTGATTTCAACCGCAGGTTCCAGTTTCCCGGCAACAATGGCTTCATACAGAGGTTTCAGTTTATCCTCTTGCTGGTGTTGTTCTTCCCGTATACAAATACGTTCCTGTCCGGTAGTTGCCAAGTCGGCATCCTGTTGATGTTCATTGGTATTTACAGCGGTAGAAGAACCGGTATATTCTTCAACAATCCGCATGGCCTGTTCCACTTCCTTTTCGTTATGGAAATCCATTTCCAAATGTACACCGTCCGCGCCGATATGATCCAATAGGGGTTTTAGTTCGTCTAATGTCACCCAGCAAGCCATCACGCTCTTTCCGCCTGCCAGAATCTTCTTATACAGATCGTACCATTTGGGAGATCCTCCTTGTGGTTCGCCCACTCCGGGAGTCCATTGAATCGCATTCAATTCTTCAATTTCAAGCAAGGCAGGCAGGTGATGCATAGCTCCCACTCCATCCAGATGATAAAGGGTATAATCAATCTTCTGACATTGTTCACGAATAAAAGGTTGCACAAACCGGCGATAATCATCCTGACTAATCATGGTCGAAATATCACTTTGCAGTTTACTCATCTTTCCGGGAGCCCAGGACGAGAAATAACAGAATGCCATCTCGTCGCCTTCACGGATGATGTCGTATAGTTCATCAAATACTTTGAAGTAGATGTCGTTGATTTGCTGCATCTGTTGTTCCAGGATTTCGGGCTGCATCACTGTGTCCAATAATACCCTATCCGTTCCTTTCAGTGCGGCTAGGACATCCAGTCCTTCCATCAGGTCGGGCATACCGACAAAGTAGTGTCCGTTGGCTTTCGCTTTGCAGGCTTTCAGGAGTTCTTTATGAAGAATCCAGTTCGGGTGTTCGGGGTTAAAGACTATTTCATTGGTGAAATCCGGGTGGGGATGAATCCAAATGGTGTCTTCCCCGCCTTCAAACACTCCGCCTAAAATGGCAGCTAGAGAACCGGGACCCAGTTGGGTATTCGCAACCGGAAGAATATCCGCTTTCAGGCTGCTGTGCGCTACGTACCAGTCCAGATATTCAGCTCTCCATTGAGGGTCGAACCACTTTTGCGACAAATCTTTTGCCAGTGCGGGAGGTGTTATCTCTGCATGTGGTTGCACTCCTTCCTGGAAGTGCTCCCACATATTGAGAATGATTCCTTTATGGTTCCACCAATTTATATAACGTTGTTTTGTTTCTTCTAAATTACTCTTCCATGTTTTCATACTATACTAAATTAATTAATTTTCTACCACAATCTATCATAGTCCAAAATCCTTTATAATCATTATCTATGCGTAAAGCCATGCTCTTGCTTAAATCCATTTCATCCGTACAGTCCACGTCTTCCGGATAGATGGGTATCACGGCATTTGCACGCACATATACGGGCATTTCTTCCAATGGAACGTATACGTCTTTCAGCCAGCATGCTCCTTCCAGACGTTCTCCCGTAAAGAAGTTCACCCATTTTCCTTCGGGAAGATAGATATCCCGACGGTTCTCGCTGTTCATCACCGGAGCTACCAGGAAATCATTGCCGAAATAGTATTCATCATCCACATGCCAACAAAGTTTATCTTCCGGATGATGCAGAATGAGTGCCTGCAAGAGCGGATAGCCGCTTTCTATGGCTAGTTTACTTTGTTCTATGATGTATGGAATGAGCGAATAACGCAATTTCCACCACTTTTTCACCAACGGAGCTATGGCCGGATAGTGCCAGGGTTCACGCTTATTGGTTCCGTGATAACGGATATGCGATGTGAATACGCCGAATTGGGTCCAACGCATGTACACATCATCTGCTACTACCGAGTTCATAAAATTGGGCAATGTATGGAAGCCGGGAACATCATGGCTCCAAAAAGCAAATCCCGACAGACCGAAATGCAGACCACCTTTCAGAGAACCTGCCATTCCATCCCAAGAACTACAGGAATCGCCTCCCCAATGCAAAGGATAACGCTGGCATCCCGCCCATGCGGAACGTGCCCAGACAATGCCGTCACCTGTCACTTCTTTCGTAATTTCGTAAGCGGCCTTTTGATAAAGCAGGGCATACAGGTTGTTCAACAATTCCGGCTTCATACCTTTATAGAGGGCGTCCATGTGAATGTTTTCACCGAAATCGGTTTTGATACAGGTTACTCCCATATCCAGGAGTTGTTTCAATAGTCCTTTGTACCATTCGGTTGCTTTCGGATAAGTAAAGTCGATTGTTCCGGCATAATCCAGGGCGGAGAAGTTGGAACCATCGGTCGCTTGTTGTTTGGTCAATGGGGCTATATAATCATTGGCTCTGGCTTCATCAATCTGCTCTGCATTTTCCGCAACGTATGGAAGTTGCCATAAAGAGACACGATAGCCGTTCTTTTTCAACCGCCCGATGAATCCTTTCGGATCGGGGAACCGTTCTTCATTGAATTTCCATTCGCAGAGCCAATCGGTACGGAACCAGCCCGTATCCAGATGAATTACATCACAGGGATAGTGTTCGGCACGCATACGGTCGCATATTTCGTCTACTTCATCGGCACTGAAATAAGTCATACGGCTCATCCAAACGCCAAAACTCCAAAGAGGAGGCATAGACGGATAGCCGGTCAGGTCACGATAACCGCGAAGAATATCTTCCATCGTATCACCGCCTATTACAAATACATCCAACAATGCCTGGTCGCTTAGAAACTGGACGGAACGGGTGGAATGTCCGGCCAGCGAGAGCTTGCTATGAGCACATGTATGGTAGAATGTTCCATACATGCGGCTAGATAGATAGAAGGGGATATTCTTATAAGTACGCCGGTTATTGACTCCTTGCCCGTCCTGGTTTTTCAGGAAGAAAGTCTGTCCGCTTAAGTCCATTTTAAAGAAACGTTCTCCGGTTCCGGCAAAACATTCATCGGGCTTACATTCAAAAGAAAGCGTTGCACGTTCTTTCCGACCGTCGCGTTTGCAAAAGGCAACAGGTAGCGCATCGTAGCGGGGAGGCGAAAAATGGTCGTAGGCTGACAAGCGGATTTCACGCTTTCCGTCAGGGTATAAAGTGATGTCAAGCGTTTCTTGAGGGTCGGGAAGCAATTCGCTCCATCGGTCTAATAGAGGCTCTTCCACATTGATAACGGCACGCTTCGTTCCGTCCTCCGTCGAAAGAATCCATTTTCCTTTTTGTTCTTTTATAAACAGGGGCACTTTCTGAATCCGGTCACTGAATTGCAGCATTTCCGACTCATCTGTCAGTACATAATCACCGAAGCCAAGAAACAGGCGGGTGATGCCGATGTTATACTGACGGATGATTAACGTATATTCCTCCTGGGGAACATCGGTATCCGCCATCATATCGTTAGCCAGCTTTTGCTTCTGAAAGGGAACTGTTACGTAAATATCTCCTTCCTTTTCATAAACAGCCGTTGGCTTGTATGCTTTCCAAAGCGACTCATTCCTTGATAACTCGGTATCGAAATCAAGGAAATCAAATAAGTGATAGTTCGTTGGTTTCATCTATTTTATTGATTAAATATCGTTTATTGATTACTATAATTATCAGATTAGTTTGAATGATTACCATACTAGTTTAGCTCTAATGATTATTACATTAGTTTATTGATTGCTATACTAGTACATTGATGACTATGTTAATCCATTGATTTGTTTCAATCTTGCTTTATTCTTCCGGCTTTGTATTTAATACTGTCCGCCACTTGAGGCCCGTTATTCTTCCACACGTTCTTTTTCCCGGGGCGGTTCGAATCAAAACGTTCAGCGGGACACCAGTTGTTTTCCATTGTATATCCGTCCGTAGCTTCATCCAGATAGATATAAAAAGCACGGTCATTCGTAGCGTAGGGGGCTTCGATTAAATGTTCGATCCGATTATTTCGCATGACGGAACCCGGCTGGTTGGAAAGAGTATACAGACCGCCTGCATCGTATAGCCGACGGGCAAAGTGATGTACATAGTTTGCTTCTATCCGGTTGTTGCACATTCCGCTCTCCAGCGATGTCCATCCCCAGCCTACACAAATCCCTGAATAGTTCAGATGGCAGACTTCATTATGAGAAATATCCATGTTTCTGACATATCCGGCGCCGATACCTACACATCCCCAGTCTTCATTAGTCACATTACTGATGAAATTGTTTCTGATAGTAATATGGGAACATAATTCCCGTACGTCAGCAGGAATAAAAGGAATGTGCGTCTCAAATCCTCCGTCCGGAAATGCACCGACCAGTAAAGCCGTTCCTCCAATATCCGTAAATTGACAATCTTCGACGCTCGATGCTGTAACGGCCCATTCATAATCCAGTCCGGTGGACGATAAATGACGGAAGGTGCAATGCTTGAAATCAATATGCTCGGCACCTCTTACACGTATCGCTGTTTCGGGACGGGTGATCCAGGCTTGGTTCTCCAGTTCCGCTTTTTCCGGAAGCCCCGGTTCTTGTAGTTTATAGGCATCCAATAAAGGAAATCCCCCTTGCAAGGTGACGTGTCCCTGAAAAGAAGGACGCATCCAGGAGGTATGCGCAAAAGTAATTCCGTTAAATTGTATATGCTTTACCGGACGGGACAATGTACCGTCTATGGTCACTAAAGTTTCCAAGGCAGGGATAATCACTTCAGCTGTTTCCATATTTTCGCCTGCCTGCGGATAATAGTAAATCGTGCCGGAAGGATATTCCTGAAACCATTCACCGGGTTGGTCCAGCAATTCCAGTGCATTGGTCAGGCAAAAGGAAGAATTTCCTTTCTCTCCTCCGATGACGGGTTGCGGCCAGGGATGCGCAAACTCTAGGTGACTTTCAGGTTCATGGAAGCGAACTACAGCCTGTCCGTCTTTCGCGTCTATACTTTTCACACGCAAAATAGCAATTGCCCAGCGTTGATGGACAATCATTTCCAGTTGACCGGCATTTTGAAGTCTTTCCGGATTTACACTTTGAGAAACGGGGATCGTAATTGTCTGCTCTTCCGGATTGAAGTCAATCATTCGTTCCAATCCTCCGTCAGGAAATTGCGCAGCTCTTTGAACTTTATGACCGTTCACCCACATTTGCCGGGTTTCTACTCTTCTATTTCCTATTAGGGGAGCCTCTGCCGACCATATCTTCTGCTTTAGCTTTTCAGGAACTGCCGGATGATTACATCCACGCTTCCACCCCGTAACAGCAACTCCACCACTAATCACAGGATGAGCCCCATCTACTGCACAAATCACTGTTGGAGAATCGGGTGTCCCACTATCTTCCGGACGAAGAAACAGAGAATTGCGCTGGGCATAAACGCCCTCTTCCAAACGAATATAAATTCCTCCGGCTACTTCCGGCCGATTCAGTCTACGCCATTCACGAGCCTGCTTGATTGCCCGGTTTAATGTATTAAACGGGGCTTCCTTTGTCCCGGGATTCTTATCATTCCCCTGCAGGGATACATAAATTTCTCCCGCAAAAAGCGAGGGAAACCACCCCAAGAAAATGATAAAAGAAAGATAAGTAAAAGTCTTTTTCATGGTACTACCTCAATGTGCTACTTCAATAAAGACGAACACACATCGATTTAGTACTCTATGTAAAGGCAATAGATAGGTTATTCTTACGAATGTTTTACAACATCAAATAGGTTACCGAATAAGACCTATGATAAATTGATAGCAAAAATAACCGCAGACAACGAACTTCAGTAAAGTTCCGAATATAAATCCGAGTAAAGAGCCCACACCTGATTTGAGTGCCTGCGAGAACTCTTTATTTCCTAATAGTTCACCAATCACCGCTCCTAGAAACGGACCGAGAATAATCCCCCAAGGCAAGAAAAGAAGACCGACAAGAGTTCCTATGATACATCCCCAATTACCCCATTTACTACCGCCACTATATTTACTTCCCAGCATCGGAGTGAAATAATCCAATACCTGCAAAACAGCTACAATCAATAACCATACGATTAATTGTGTCGTAGAATATTGTACCTTATCCGTGAAGTGCAGAATGATCAACCCCACATAAGCAATAGGCGGACCGGGAAGAAACGGCAGAATACAACCTGCTAACCCGGCTATCATACAAAGGGCACTAATTACAATCAAAATAATGTCCAACATAGTCTGTTCTTTTTTTAGTTCTGCACAAAAATACAGTATCTTTCAATATATACAAGCTAACCTCGAGAATTATTTCCGCCACTTCACTGCTGTTTCAGAATAGCTTTGTCAGGGCTGTAGTTCTTTGTGTGAATGAGTTTTTCCAATACTTTTTTGAGGATGCCTCGTACCCAACAAGAACTTTTACTATCTTTGTGTCGTTAACGCTAAAGAAGCAAGTTGTTAAATAAGAAATCAGCAGGAGGACAGAAGATGGATCCAATGGAATATATAGTACCCAACAGAAAGCGTTTGCCTTACGGTATGATGAACTTCGCAGTCATCCGCCGCGAAGACTATTATTATGTAGACAAAACCCGCTTCATTCCTATGATAGAGCAGGCAGACCGGTTCTTTTTCTTCATCCGTCCCCGCCGCTTCGGCAAAAGCCTCACGCTGAACGTACTGCAACACTACTACGATGTGCGTACCCGCGATAAGTTCAACGACTTATTCGGCGACCTCTACATTGGGAAGCATCCCACAGCAAACCGCAACAGCTATCTGGTGCTTTACCTCAACTTTTCAGGTATCACCGGCGAACTGAACGATTATCGAAAAGGACTGGATGCACATTGCCAAATCCGCTTCGACTTCTTCTGTGAAGTCTATTCTGACCTCCTGCCACAAGGTATCAGAGAACGATTGGACGAAAAGGACGGGGCTGTCAACCAACTGGACTATTTGGTTTCGGAGTGCGAACGTGCCGGACAGAAAATGTATCTCTTCATCGACGAATACGACCACTTCACCAACGCCATCCTTTCCGATGCGGAAAGTTTGCACCGCTACACTGATGAAACGCATGGCGAAGGTTATCTGCGTGCTTTCTTCAATAAGGTGAAGGCAGGAACTTATTCCAGCATAGAGCGTTGTTTCATCACCGGCGTAAGCCCCGTAACGATGGATGACCTGACGAGTGGCTTCAACATCGGCACAAACTACTCACTTACCCCTCAATTTAACCAAATGATGGGGTTCACCGAAGAAGAAGTGCGCGAAATGCTGACTTACTATTCAACAAACAGCCCTTTCCGCCATACTGTTGACGAACTAATTGCAATAATGAAACCGTGGTACGACAATTATTGCTTCGCACAGGATTGTTACGGTGAAACTACCATGTACAACTCCAACATGGTGCTCTACTTCGTGAAGAATTACATAGATAACGGCAAAGCGCCACGAGAAATGATAGAAGATAATATACGTATCGACTATGAAAAGCTGCGTATGCTCATTCGAAAGGATAAGGAGTTTGCACACGATGCTTCCGTCATTCAAACTTTAGTGAGTCAAGGTTATATCACCGGTGAACTGAAGAAGGGTTTCCCTGCCCTCAACATCACCAATCCGGACAATTTTATAAGCCTGCTCTACTATTTCGGAATGTTAACCATTAGCGGAATAGATAAAGGCAAGACCAAACTGACCATTCCGAACCTGGTGGTTCAAGAGCAGCTCTACACTTATTTGCTGAATACCTACAACGACGCAGACTTAAATTTCAGCAGCTACGAAAAGAGCGAACTTTCAAGTCAGCTCGCCTATGATGGCAATTGGCAAGCCTATTTCAGTTACATTGCCGACTGCCTGAAACGTTATGCATCCCAGCGTGACAAGCAAAAGGGCGAATTCTTCGTTCACGGCTTCACCTTGGCCATGACTGCGCAAAACCGCTTCTACCGTCCTATCTCCGAGCAAGATACACAAGCGGGTTACGTCGATATTTTCCTCTGTCCCATGTTGGACATATATTCTGACATGAAGCACAGCTACATCGTTGAGTTGAAGTACGCCAAATATCGCGATTCTGAAAACCGTGTGGAGGAATTGCGTCAGGAAGCCATCGCCCAGGCCAACCGCTATGCCGACACGGACACGGTGAAACAAGCTATTGGCTCCACGCAACTACACAAGATTGTAGTGGTATATAAAGGTATGGAAATGCGGGTATGCGAAGAGTTATAATGAACAATCTCTTCACCCTTCACTTTTCCTTGTATTATCCTATCTATAAGCAGTTTATAGGTGAAGGGTGTTCCCTTCACCCATCCTTTCACGTTTTTTCTTTGTAAGCGTCTCCGCGATTCTATATAGTGTATTAAAATAAAAAGGCTAATGATCCC
>ERZ809772.430-NODE-430-length-11375-cov-6.16228_pt1 | contig 11375 bp, 10 predicted proteins | sample MGYA00520313_ERZ809772 | MGnify/ENA primary metagenome ERZ809772 (study PRJEB31588, sample SAMN03401199) | human gut metagenome | study: EMG produced TPA metagenomics assembly of the PRJNA231909 data set (A prospective, longitudinal analysis of the... | reverse complement strand
TACGAAACACTCACGTGTTTATTACATCTCAACATTTTATTTTATACCATTTCTTATTTTTTTTAATCATCAATATCTCGCACTCATAAGTAAACGTTCATGTTCTTTTACAGTACAGCGTATATCATATAAATTTCGCACAGTTGAACGTCCATTAGATACTAGTGTCTGCCTATATTGATTATCTGTATATAACTTAAATGAGGCTTCAACAATTCCTTCGATATCTCCGACATCGATCATTATGCCATTTTTTCCTTGCTGCATTAAATCAGGAACTGCTCCCACTCTAGTTGTAATTATAGGTTTTTCTGCCAACATATATTCTGTTAACACCAATCCAAACCCTTCCCAACGAGTTAATAACATCGCTTGATCGAAGAGTTGGATATATTCTATCGGGTTAGAAACCCACCCAGTTATAAGAAAGTCATCTTTTAGTCTCATCTCTGAAAGTAAATTTTCAACAGATGCCCTTTCTTCACCATCTCCAACAATAACAAAAAAAGCATTAGGAATTTTTTCTTTAATAAGTGCAGCTGCTTTTATAAATAAATCAGGGCCTTTACCATAAGATATTCTTCCTACCATACCTATTATATAAGCGTTTAATGGTATCTTCAATTTGCTCCTATTTAAGTCATATCTACCTCGTTCCTCATCATACAAGCATACGTCAACACCACTAGGTATAATATGAATCTTATCCGAACAACAAATTTTATATTTTATAGCACTCTCCTTTTCCCAAGCAGAAATAGCTATTATCATATTAGTTTTATAAGCTAACACCTTCTCAATCAATGCATACACCTTTTTTTTGATTACAGATATGTTATTCATATTGAATGCCCAACCATGAGGATTATATAAAACTATATTTTTAAATCCGATATCTGCCAATCTTCCTAAAGCACCAGCTTTACTACTGTGCATATATATGACATCTGGCATATACTTTTTTATAAATTTCCGTATAGCCCAAATTCCCTTTGCATCATTTATTATAGAAATTTGTCTCCCCATAGATAAGTATTCTACATGCTCGGCTAAATATTCCATCTTTTCTATTTTATAATCCAAAGAGCAAATCAATATATGTTCAAATCTATTCTTATCCGAATATTTCAAATACATAGAAAGATAACGAGCAACCCCACCAGGAGATTGCACGATATGCATTATTTTTATTTTATCCATATCCTCCCTTATCTCTTATCTATCAAATGAAACACACCTTTCACGCTCCCCAATCCCAAATAGGAAAGCAAACTAGCCACACGTGCTTTTTTCCTTGCCCTACTATTACATAAAACAGACCAACGTATTGCCTTTATTCTTTTGTAAAGCATATTACGATGTTCATAGCCATCTGGCATTTTAAGTAAAAGATGAAAAAAGAAGCTCATCATTCTACATTGATATGCTTGCATTACTTTACCAAGAATATCTAAATGACTTTCCATCAATTCACATACTTTTAATGCACTATCCATCTTCTTAGAACTAAAAGATGACCCTTCAATACTGTCTCTTCGTAATAAATAATTATATATCCTTCTATTACAGAATGCCACCTTATCAGATTGAAATATCAACAAATAAGTAGTAGCCAAGTCTTCATAAACTATGCCTTTTGGATAGCGAATTCCTGTAGCAAATAAAGAACTATGATAAAGTTTTGCCCATGATGCCGTATCATATTTCTCTTGATAAAACATCTCTTCTATAGCTTTTATATTTGTCTGGCAATCTTCTCTATAAACCCTATTAACCACTTTAGGTTTTGAACCTTCGACAAAAGTATTATACAAAGCAATTGAAACTTTACACTCATATTTCTCTATCAATGAATAGAGCGTCATTATATAGTCATCAGTAACATAATCATCACTATCAATAAAAGTAATGAATTCACCAGTTGCTACATCAATCGCCACATTACGAGCATCACTCAATCCTCCATTCTGTTTGTGTATAACCTTTATACGCTTATCTTGTTTTGCATATTCGTCACAGATTCTTCCACAGCCATCAGAACTACCATCATTGACAAGAATTATTTCAAGATTAGTATATGTTTGCGCTAAAATACTGTCTACACATTTAGCTAAGTACGCTTCCACATTATAGACAGGAACAATTATCGAAATTAAGGGTTTCATATTAGGAGCAATTAATTATTATCCAATTATCCATAATAATTTCAGGAGGATTGTCCACATTCGACCATTTAGGAGGACAGAAAACAGTTTGTACATTATTATTAAGCATGGCTGCCCAATAACTAAAAGTGCTATTAGCCAATATCATAGACCTGCAATTAGACATTAAGTACATATCAATAAAACTATCCTCACCTGTATTCCAATCGACAACAAGCATGTTTTCTAATTTATAAAGCTCTTTTACATAATCAGGATCATTAGAAAAAAATACAAATAATGGATTATCAATTGTCTGACAAACTGCCTGTATTGCCCTTTTGTAATACTCATCCGTACAAATATTACCAAATATTTCAGCTTCTTTTTGCCATAAGTAGTCCCCTCGTCTTATATGAATAGATACAGAATTCTCGGATTTCAGCCGTTTAATTAGTTCAATATTCTTTCCTGACAATTCTAAAGATTTAAATAACAATGAAAAGTTATTTCCAATAAATTTCCGATCCTGCATATATCCATCATGAAGCAACGCATCTTCATGCCGTCCACTATCATCATTAATAAACCATGGTAAAAGGCCTAACCTTCTAAAAATCTTATTAAGATAAAAAAGAATCCCTCCCAGCAAGTTCGTAAGAAAAGAGGTAGGAGGCATTTCCACTTCAAATCGTTTACTTAATTCAAATCCATTATGACGTTTTAATGCTGCCTTGGGATAATAGGCAAAAAAACTTTCATTTTTATATTTATTTTTGAGATAAGAATAATACGCATACTCAAAAATCTGATTTCCTAATCCTCCTTGAAATACAATGATCTTCATTCTTCTATTTTTACACTACAATAGTATTTCAAGATGTTTGTCACAAATAAAATCTTCTGTACAAAGATATTTTTTCACACGATTAAAATTATCGTCTATGGCATCTCTCCTTGAGCAATAATCTTTATCGCTACATTGTTTCAATGCTCGGTCGATAGCTTCAATAGACAAATCTTCAATTTGAATAATGCCATCCGAATTAAAAAAATCTTTTATTCTTGACGCACCTATATATATAGGAACGGTTCTTGAAGCAAAACAATTTAGAATTTTTTCTGTAAAATAGAATGGTTCAATCGTATTTTCTATTACAATTGAATACATATAATCTCTATAAATATCCTCACATGAAACGTACCGATTTACAACTTTCCCCATAACATCAACATTGTCATTTGGAATGAGATGTTTCGCAACTTGTTTTCGGTAAATATGCATTCGACACATTGATTTATTTGATGCGACCATTGATATCAATTTATTTTTATCCGCATATTCGACTGCTGCCCCTCCCCACAAATCAGTACCATACCAGACCCCTCCAGCGGGAATAAATTCCGAATTAGATAATTTATCCAGTAGCTCGGGAGAGTATGTAAATACCTTAACAAAATTATCATTCAGATAAGCTATGTTCTTTTTCGCCTTACTATAAATATGAGGTATAATAACTTGAGATTCTAATAGAACTGCATATTTTTTAGCTGACGCGTTTTTAATATTAAAAATGTTCGATGAAGTATAAAAGTGTGTATCCAGAGCATAATTATATCTATCCCACAATATATTCTTCGGATATCTCCCGGCAATAAGAGAATATGGAGAATGAGCAGTCTCATCACTAGACAGAAACATCATTTTCACCCGTTCACCTATTTGATTGAAAATCAAAGGAGAACTCTTATCTTCAATTTCTGTTTTCCTCATAAGTTTTATCAATTCAGTAGGAATTATTTGATTCAGTAATATTTTAATCTTTTTCATCATTACCAATATTAACATGTTTTATCACTTTGCAGGGATTTCCTCCAGCAATACAATCATTTGGAATATTTTTTACCACAACGCTTCCAGCGGCAATAATACTTCTATCACCTATAGTAACACCCTTATTAATAATTGTCCGTGCACCAATAAAAACATCATTCCCTATAATCACCGGAGCATGTTTTATGCAAGCATAATTTTGCAGATCAACCAGTTCTCTTTCATAACGTCGAGATAAGTAGTCCAAAGCGTGGCTATTACTATCGTTTATCATACAGCCGGCTCCCATTGTAACATAGGAACCTATCCTGACATAATTATGAACCCATATTGAAACATCACTCATAGCAACATTATCTTTTATTTCTAATATCGCTCCATCCTCAATCTCAATGTATGACCGCATATTGGCTCCAAGAGTATTTTCACCACTCGTTATACGCGTATGAGAGCCTATCGTAAATCCTGCATAATTCCGATGCAACTTAAATCGAATATTTCCCACTAATCTAACTCCTCTACCAATTGACAATTTTTTATCATGTTTATATGTCTTAACATTCAACCTGATAATATTTAAAACCGTCCATGAGAATCTGATCATTTTCTTTATCATTCTTCCACCCGATATTTATCTAAAAATCTCATTACATATCCTTGAATAACAAAGCTATAAGCATGCTTAATAAAAGGTAATGGATTTATCTTTTTCTCTTTCAATTCCTTACGAGGAGAAGGAATATTTATTAACTTTGAATATTTATTATGAAAAGTGTTCTCATCCTGAATACGCCATTGAGGCAACGATTTATGACGTAAAACTTTATGATTAAGATGCAAGGCAAAACATTCAGGTAAATCAACAGTTTTCCAACCTGCATTATTTAAACGCATTATTAAATCTCCATCTCCACAATAAAAATTATACGATTTCTCATCTATATAATCAACGTCTTCTAATGCCGCTTTAAGATAATAGCCATGATTAAGCGCTATATAGGATCCAAGCGTACCTACACGATAATAATTATAACGAGGATATTCTCTAAAATAAAAGGCACCGGCACCGACCTTTAAACCGGATTTTAAGAAACTTTCCATTGCGTCATAACCATTTTGTAAACAATCATCAGCAAGAATTAGATCATCACTAACCATTACAATATATTTCCCATGCGCATATCTAAATCCAATATTCATAAATTCCCCCCAAGAATGTTTTCTTTTTTTTATGCCATCAAAATCTATTATAGTGTAATTCGGTTGAATTATCGTAAGAATATCTCTTTGTTTTGCTAACCAATCACACGTACCGTCAGTTGATCCACCATCTATCACAATGATTTCCTTTGAACCATTGAATTTATTTTTCCTTATGCTTTCTATCGTAGCTCTTATTAGTTGTTTTCTATTTTTTGAACCTAAAACGACAGATATATCACATTGCTTCATTGTTTATATTATTAAGAGGTTAAGAGTCTGCATTTTTCTTTTTATAATCTAAAAATACCGCCCATACAATTGAATGTATAATCATGCCATTGAAACAATTAAGGAACAAGAACAAAAGACAAGCAGCAACATTATTAAAGTGTAATTCTTTGAGCTTTAAAGTTTTAAAAACTGTTATTAAATAGAAGAACATTATTGGAAGGCCCAAACTCGCACATTGTGCAAGAACTCCATTAGATGATGTTCTATTGTTTAGTTCTAAAGATCTCATATCGTAATCCTCTGAATCGATACCGTATCCTACTAATGGACGTTCAGAAATCATTTGCAACATAGCTAAGTTATCAAACAGACGAACATTCAGTGATCCGTCCGCATTTTGATTCCCATAATCTTCTTCAAGCTTGTCTTGAATAACATCACTCGAATATATATACATTACACCACTAGCGGCTATTAACAATAGAAGAAAAAAAGCAAATTTACTCTTTTTCAAAACATCATTCTGTAAAACAATTATGAGAACAATTATCATTAATCCCAAATATCCGGATGTAGATCGTGATAATATCATAGCCAATATGAGTACGAATACTTTTTTTAATGTTTTCTTATTAAATAAATTAGATATCATATCGGGAATATACAAAAATAGGGTCATTGATAATACGACTTGAAAGGCACTGGGTTCCCACCACAGACTACACATCCGATTGCTATCATAACCTAATTTTATAACATCAAATAAAAGCAAATAATGCGTTCCACCATGAACTCCCTCTACCGAACGAGGAGATATCAACCCTATATGATACAGTGCGTACAAAGCTATGCTAATAATACAAATGACATAGGTCAGATCCAACAACAAACTCTTAAATGCACTGTAACTCATTGACAAAGTCATAAAAAATGTCCCCCAAAGTACTAAACAATATACATAGGGTTGAGTGACAGCTTCTACATGATTAGTATTAATTACAAGAAAATTTATCCATATCCAAAATGTGTAAATAACAACAAATAAAAAACTTTTATTCTTTATAACTGAACTCAAACGAGTTTTACGCCTTACAAATAAATATGCCCCATAAAAGAATAATGAAAAGCATGATAATATAGAATGTTGATGATAAAAGCAAAATGTACCGGATGATAATAATATCAGTAATACAGCTATCATATCCTCTATATAAGAACGCTTTACTATTATTGCTTTCATATACGTCAATGACAACAATTAATAAGTTCTTCCTTTTACTTGAAAGGGACGCTGCATATCCATATTCTCAAATATAATAATATACCAGCGAATCACTAAAATCAAGGGTCTCAATAAGAAACGTTTTATCTTCTTTTTTAAAGATTGATCACTGTAACGAGCTCTTTTAGCATGGATAGGTTTATCTGATAATTTATCCCAATCATTATCCACTGCAACAAACTCATCCGTATTCTGAATAATAGGATTGCATTTCTTTGCTAATAAAGAAAAAACACTTTGATCATGACGATTTTCTATAAAGCCGTCATAATTGGGAATTTTAGATCTTTTATCAGTAACCAAGTCGTAATGATAAAGATTAATATCATACCATTGTTTTGTCAAAGTCAATGTTATATTATTCTTTTTAAGAAAGATACATCCGGATAGAAGTTGATTAGATTCCATTGCAGAATCTCCACTGTTCACATTTAAAAATTCAAATAAATCAGCTTTCGTATATTCCTTTTCTTTATATCTTTCTTGGAATGCCAAAATTCCCGAAATACTGTTATCCAACATCTTTATATATTCCAGAAACCTTGGTATTCCTTTATAATTAAAAACATTTCCCGCATCAGAATAAACTAGTATATCACCATCTTCCATTCTTTGAAGTTGATTATATATAATAAATCCTTTCCAACGCCAATATCCATAGCCACGCCGATGCTTAAACCAATGAATTTTCTTTCTTAATTCAGGCTTAAGGTCTTTTTCTGTAAGAAAAACTCTCTCATCAAAAGGAAAAACTTCCGTTTCTTTTCGCAATCTGATTAAAGAATCAGAATAGTCTGTATTAGCAAATGAAAGAAGTACAATCTTTCTCATATATTGATTAATTTATAGCCGTGAAAACCATGGCATGGGATAAACTTTATTACTATACCACCAAACTCCTAACATAATAACTAAAGACCCAATAACCAAGCTGTATTTTACACCATCGGCTCCAATTGTTTTCACCAATAAAAAAGTTAATAAAAGCTGAATACCACTGCCTAACAATGTTACTACACCTAATCCGAATGTTTTTTTCACAGTATATGGATATTGAATAACTAACCCGTAAAATGAATATATCGTAGACGACAATATTATCCATGGCACATATTGGAAAGAAGAAGCATATTGCTCGCTCAAAACATAATGAACCAAAAACCAGCATAGGAAAATTACGATAAGGCCCAACACAAAAAAAGCACCGCCTAATTTATATGACAATTTTACTAGGAACTTTTTTTCTTCATATTCATTTTCCGGTGTCATCTTAGATAACCTTTTTTGAAGTTCCGGCACATAAACATTATTAAAAGAGGTATTAAACAAAGCGTAAACTGCACCAAAGCTCAAAGCCATCGAATAAAGACCATTAACAGACAGTCCGCAATATGTTGTAAGAATAACTTTATCCATCCCTCCTTTTATCCAAAAAGATAAAGAATGCGGCAAAAGAGGTATTCCAAACTTCATTAAAGTCTTTTGAATGTTAAGGTCTACTTTAAATAACAGATACCCTCTCTTATATAATAGTGAAAGATGAATAAAAGACATAATAAACATTGCTACTACATGACTCAAAATCTTTCCAAATGCCTGTTGTTCATATCCTACTACTAAAATAATAAGTAATCCGACATATACAATAACCTGACCAATCTGCAATTTCGCAAAGTTAATAGGATTATCCTCCATCCTATATAAAATGAAGTTCACACTGTTTGCCAACATACAAATACTACTCAACACTGTAAGCAATTGTAATGATAATCCTATATGTAAATATCCATCTATTATATTAGTACAGAAAACAATAATTATCGCAAAAATCATGTTAAGTAATAAAACTTGAAAAAGTAGATTACTAACCAATATAGCGACCTCTTCTTTGGTCCTTTCATAATAGAAATAGGGTAATGAATTTACTACAACCTGACCAGCTAATAGTATTACTATGTTTTGAAGGACATCAAAATTTGCAGCAATACCTAATTCTGAAGGAATTATAAAATAGGATACAATAGGCAATACTATAAAAGAAATAGATTTAGTTATGCCATCAGTTATAGTATATATAGCCGTTCTCTTAAATATAGGATGCTGTAGATAACCTTTAATTCTATCTTTAAAAAGATACATAATTCATTATAAGATTAAACATCAAACACTGAAAAAGATATATTGACAAATATAATTCTTTTCAATACGCATTTTTCTCTCCAACTATCACATTCACCACAGTCTTGTAAATGATATATAAGTCTAGCAATATCGTCCAATGCTCCATATACCAAATATCAGCCTTTACACGTCCTTCCATTTGTGACAGTTCTTTCGTTTCACCGCGAAAACCATGCGTTTGTGCCCAACCGGTTACGCCAGGTTTAATAAAATGACGCACCATATACTTATCAATCAACTGGGCATAAGTCTCTGTATGAGCTAACATATGTGGACGAGGTCCTACTATTGACATATCCCCCTTAAATACATTAATAAGTTGTGGAAGTTCATCAATATTAGAACGCCGAAGAAAGTCTCCAAAACGAGTTTTTCGAGGATCATCAATCGTAGCCTGTTTGCTGTCGGCTTCATCATTCACTTTCATGGAACGGAACTTGTAACATACAAAATCCACACCGTTCAAACCTGTCCGCATTTGCTTAAAAAATACAGGACCGGGAGAAGTTAACTTTATGATACTTCCAACTATGAGATAAATAAAAGGAAATACAGTAACCAGAAAAAGACCGGAGAAAACAATGTCAAATATTCGTTTTAATATACGGTTTTCCATCTTACCCAAAGGTTCATAACGTAGATTCAAAATAGGCATATTACCAACCATGCTGTGCCAAATTCGTCGAGGAAAACCCTTGCAAACATTAGGAACACCATGAAAATAGAGCAAATGGTTCTCACAATAATTCATTATAGAAAAATTATAGCGTCCTTCCTCCATCGACAAGGAACAAAAAACATGCTTTATTCCTGTTTGTCCAGACATAAAATCAGCAAAACTTTCAGGACTACCCAAATATAGACATTGAGATGAAAAAGTCTCATTATGTTTAATATCAAAATAACCAACAACTTCATAAATAGATGCCAAAGAACTTTCCATTTCTTCATATAACATCTGCATATTATTGCCTCCACCAATAAAAACAGCATAACGCTTATGTTTGCCCTTGGCGCAATAAGCAATCAGCGAATGACGAATTATAATACGATAAATACTTAATACAACAAAAAGTGTAAAAAAATAGATAACAAAAAAAAGAGGAGAAATAATAGATATTCCACTAAATGCCATAATACATGCCCAAAATACTGAAAAAGTTACAATATTCTTCAGTACACGCAATACAAGTTGATCCGCACGAATTTCCCTACTACTCCAAACCTTTCCTCGAGATGCAGAACAGGCCAAATAACAAAGACTAAGAGAAGTCATCATCAAAGAAACAGTACAAGAAAAAGGAGAATGCATATATACATTTTCCCAATAAAATAGTAATAGAAACAAACAGATATTGAGGATGATCAAATCTCCCAAAACTGCAATAAATTCTACTACTTTATTTATCTGATTAGTTGATGCCATATCACTTCACCAATTAGATATATTAAGCCCGGAGTTCTTTAAATTTATTCAGAAAATCTCTTCCGAATAAATTCCAGGATATAACGACACAAACAGACAGGAAAACAAATACCAATACATATATTTTCCTACTCGTTCCCGAAGGTTCCAATGGCACTACCGCAGGCTCTACAATAGCAAAGACCGGCTTTTCTTCCTGGACTTTAGCTCTGGCAACCTGAAGCTGGCTTGCCACTTGACTATATACCTGATAAGCCAAACTCATATCATTCTGCAAGCGTTCCTGTTCGGCACGGACACTTTGCAATATGATATTGTCATGAGAGTCCAGATAATCAGCATATTTCTGCTGCGCGGAATAATATTCCTGCTGGCGCTCTTTGAAGAGTTTCTCCAGATAAATGCAATCTTCTTTCGACTTGGTAATACGATAGTCTATGATATATTCCTGCAGCTTTTTCACCACAGAATCAGCTACGACTGCGGCGGCCCTGGGATTCTGCATGGTTACAGCAACGGAAGTCATGGACGTTTTCTTATCTACAGCGGCAACAATCATTTCCTTTAGGATTTCGATTTTTTTTGACTCTTTTTTAGATAATTCGATTGTGCCTTGACTGATTCTGTTCAAAGCTCTTGATTCATTCTCTTCTTCAGCAAACAAAGACTTCACCCCACCAATTACCATGCCCGGAAATCCGATTACATAGTTCCACCAAGGAGAGGATTCTTCGTCTAGGTAAGTGTTCAAAGTCATAGCTTCATCTTTTATTCCCGCTATTTTCATTGTAGAAAGTTCCAACAAGAAAGGAGTAGAAGAAACAATGTCCGGGGACAAAGAGGTATTTAAAGCATCCGTTCCATCCCCCATAGAAACCTCACTCCCCAAAAAAGAAGCTGCCAGACCTGACAAACCACCACCTTTAACGCTCCCCATCTCCGGAGAAAGAGTCACTTCAACCGTGTATTGCCTTGGAATACTTATCGCGACAATAATGCCAATTACCAGTCCAACGCCGGCAGCTTTATAGATTGTCTTGCGAATACCTATAAGATCGGAAGAGCGTCGTGTAG
>ERZ809772.396-NODE-396-length-12108-cov-4.94342_pt1 | contig 12108 bp, 10 predicted proteins | sample MGYA00520313_ERZ809772 | MGnify/ENA primary metagenome ERZ809772 (study PRJEB31588, sample SAMN03401199) | human gut metagenome | study: EMG produced TPA metagenomics assembly of the PRJNA231909 data set (A prospective, longitudinal analysis of the... | reverse complement strand
GTTTTTTTGCAAAAATAATTTCGCTTGTTAAAGAATTATGCTTTTCTTTGTGACAAGAATATAATAATCTATTAAAATACACACACATGAAAGGTTTATTAAAAAATCTGGGCTTGATATTAGTCTTGGTGGGAGCTGTAATCTTGGTTGCATGTTCCTTTACCGGTAATGTAAACAACAATACCATTTTAGGTACTTCAGCAGTTTTGATGGTACTGGGATTGATTACATACATTATCATCAATAAGAAATTGGCAGACTAATCGTCAGAAAAAGAATAAAAAAGGCGGTTGCTTTGGTAGCAACCGCCTTTTTTGTTTTATGCAAGGAGTCTATCAAGACTCCGGTTCCGGTGTAATCAACTTATATCCCTTTCCGTGGATGTTGATGATTTCAATGGAAGGATCTTCTTTCAGATGCTTACGCAACTTCGTGATATACACATCCATGCTACGTGCATTGAAGTAGTTATCATCAATCCAGATGGTCTTCAGAGCAAAGTCACGTTGCAGGATTTCGTTAGCATGAGCACAGAGCAAACCCAAGAGTTCAGACTCTTTCGTTGTCAGCTTCGTCTGCTTTTCAGGCGTTGACAAAATCTGTTTCTGTGTATCGAAAGTGAACATACCTATCTTGTAGATATTGCTCTCTTTGTTCTTCTTTCCACGTACACGTCTCAGAATTGCTTCAATTCTGAATGTCAACTCTTCCATGCTGAACGGCTTGGTGATGTAATCATCCGCACCGATTTTAAAGCCTTCCAGAATATCTTCTTTCAGTGTCTTTGCAGTCAGGAAGATGATAGGAATTTCGGCATTTGCAGCACGCACTTCCTGAGCCAAAGTGAAGCCATCTTTCTTCGGCATCATCACGTCAAACACACACAAGTCATATTTATTCTTCAGAAAAGCTTTGTATCCAGCTTCACCGTCGGGATATAACTCCGCAGAATAACCTTTTGCCTGTAAATATTCTCTTAAAAGCATGCCAAGATTTTCATCATCTTCGCACAATAAAATACGCAGTTTCTCGTCCATATCATTAATTTTTAAGTAAAGGTAATGCTATAATAAATTTAGTTCCAACGTTTAGTTCACTCTCTGCCCGGATAGTTCCCTTATGGTCCACAATAATCTTTTTCACATAAGACAATCCTAATCCAAAGCCTTTCACATCGTGCAGATTACCTGTATGCACGCGGTAGAACTTTTCAAATATCTTTTTCAAATTTTCTTTCTTAATACCTATTCCGTTATCCTGAATAGAAATCATCAGCTTGCCCGGTTCATTCCAGGTCTTCACTTTCAATTCCAAATCGGCATCCGATCTCTTATACTTCACCGCATTATCCATCAGATTGAAAATCACATTCGTAAGATGCATTTCATCTGCAAAGATATTCGGGTCTGTTGCGTTCAGTTCCGACTCTATATTACCGTTATAACGTTCTACCTTCAGGGTAAATGTATTGATAACACCGGTAATCAACTCATTGGCATCCAGTTCCTTCATTTTTAAGGTAGCTTTCTGTTTGTCGAACATCGACATCTGGAGTACCTTCTCCACCTGGAACCTCAACCGTTTCGTCTCATCATTGATGACCGTCGATATATGCTGGAACATGGCAGGCGACTTACCCACTGCAGGGTCTTTCAACATCTGCGCCGCCAGCGAAATAGTCGATATCGGCGTTTTAAACTCATGCGTCATATTGTTGATAAAGTCATTCTTCATCTCCGTCAGTTTCTTTTGGCGGAACACGATATAAATCGTGAAGATAAACGTAATCAGCAACACAAAGGTGAATATCATCGACGGTATCATAAAGTTGATCGAGTCGAAAATATAATCTCTTTTGCCCGGAAAATGTATCTTTACGATACTCATACGGGCAGGTGGATCATTCAGGAACAAAGGCTGGGAGTAAGAATACTCGCTACCTTCATCGACATAGTCCGAACAACGGTATACTTCCCGTCCATCCCGGTCAATCACCTTAAAGTGATATCCCAGATCAATGCCGTTATCTACCAAGCCCGACTTTAAGTACTGATCCAGGTTCTTAAAGTTGATGCGTTCCTCAATCGGCTTGCTACTTGCCGTATATAACATCTGCAAGGCAACTTCATCCAACAAGCCACGCTGGTACACATAACGTTCTTTCATTAAATCAATTTGTGTACGAGCTGTTTTAGGAATCGTCTTAGCGCCATGCTTACGCGAAATCATCGCTCTCGGCAGTTCTGACGGCTTATTTGTGATCGTCTGAAGTTCCATGGCCGAATACTTGGAACCATCCGGCGACGTCACCGTAAACCGTTGTGTCTGCACCAATGCCTGTCCTTGCTCAGTCAATTCCCACGCTCTCTTTTCTGCCTCAGAGATGTCTTCCCGCAACCAACGGGCAACCTCAGCGGACTCCACTTCTTTAGAAGCAGCCATCAGTCCACGCTTCACAGATTCATCAAATTGCTCGTTACGCATCTTTACCATCTTCTCTATGTAGCTGATTTGCAGATACAAGAGGCTGAGGAAAGATAACCCCATAACGATGCCTAATATCCATATTGTTGACTTCTTCATAGTCACAAAATTAACACTCCCTAATTAACACTCCTAACCTATTAACCTGATTTAACCGCAAGTTCTCGTAAATTAACCGAAAAGAGTTTTTTAAGTTGCATTACGAGCATTATAACAAATCAGCGTGTGTTTGGTTTGCAAATTTAATAAAAAATTAATCATTCCCGTTCACATTTACGCATGTTCTTAATCAGTGTTAATAAAAAAGCCATTACCCCTCGTTCTGAGGGAGTAACGGCTTTAACAAATTATAAAAACAGACGAAGTGAAGTCTTTTATTCTTCAGCTTGCTTAGCTTCGAACTCCTTAACCAACTTATCTTGTACATCACTTGGAACAAGTTCATAGCTGGAAAATTTCATGATGAACGAAGCACGTCCTCCTGTCAAAGAACTCAAGGCTGTGGAGTAAGATGCCATTTCCTTCAAAGGTACTTTAGCACTCAGCTTTTCATAACCGGCTTCACTACTCATACCCATAATCATGGCACGGCGTCCCTGCAAGTCACCCATCACATCACCCATTCTATCCGACGGAACAAATACTTCCACATCATAGATAGGTTCAAGGATCTTCGGTCCTGCATTCTTGAATGCTTCACTAAATGCATTACGGCCAGCCAACATGAAGGAAATTTCATTGGAGTCTACCGGGTGCATCTTACCATCATACACGATAACACGTACATCACGAGCATACGAACCGGTCAACGGACCTTGTTCCATACGAGACATGATACCTTTCAGGATAGCCGGCATGAAACGCGCGTCAATAGAACCACCTACGATACTATTAATAAATACCAATTTACCGCCCCATTCCAATGGGATTTCTTCGGTACCTTTCACGTTCATCTTAAACTCCTGCGCACCAAACTTATAAGTATCAGGCAGCGGCATACCTTCGTAATAGGGTTCTACAATCAGATGCACCTCACCAAACTGGCCTGCACCACCCGATTGTTTCTTATGGCGGTAGTCTGCACGAGCCGCCTTCGTAATGGTTTCACGATACGGAATTCTCGGTTCCTCATATTTGATTTGCAACTTTTCATTATTCTCCAAACGCCATTTCAACGTACGCAAGTGGAATTCACCCTGTCCGTGAACAATAGTCTGGCGCAATTCCTTGGATTGCTCTATCACCCAAGTCGGATCTTCCTCGCGCATACGGTTCAATATGGCCATCATCTTTTCTGTATCGGCCTCATTCACGGGTTTGATAGCACGGGAATATTTTGAATTGGGATATTTAACAAAGTTGAAACGGTTTTCAGTACCCTTACCATTCAGAGTATTACCTGTATGCACATCTTTTAATTTCACAGTACAACCGATATCACCGGCCACCATTTCTTCTACCTTAATACGGTTGGCACCTGCACAGGCATAAATCTGGGCGATACGTTCTTTTGAACCACGGTCAGCATTCGTAAAGTCTTCGCCTTCGTGCACTTTACCGCTCATAACCTTGAAGTACTGAACATCACCGATATGAGGTTCAACAGCGGTCTTAAAGAAATAAAGGGAAGTCGGTCCATTCGGATCCGGTTTCACAACTTCACCACGAGTATTATGTACAGGAGGCATTTCGTCTACAAACGGAACCACATTACCCAGGAATTCCATCAAACGACGCACACCCATATCTTTACCTGCACAAACACAGAATACAGGGAACATGCCACGTGAAGCCAGTCCCTTACGGATACCTTCACGCATTTCATCTTCCGTTAGAGATTCTTGTTCAAAGAATTTCTCCATCAGGCTTTCATCGTGTTCTGCAGCAGCTTCCACCAATGCTTTGTGCAATTCGGTTGCTTTGTCCATTTCCTCTGCAGGAACATCTTCAATGGTGGGTGCACCACCTTCGGGACCCCACGAATATTTTTTCATCAGAAGTACATCAATCAACGAATTGAAGTTCGGTCCGGTAGCCAACGGATATTGCACGGGAACTACCTTCGAACCATAAGCAGACCTCAACTGCTCCAGTACCATATCATAATCACACTTCTCATGGTCAAGCTGATTCACCAGGAAGATCACCGGTTTACCTAACTTTTCTGTATATCGGAAATGATTTTGGGTACCCACTTCAGGACCATATTGGCCATTCAGAAGTAATATTGCAGTATCGGTAACATTGAGTGCTGTCATGGCAGCTCCAACAAAGTCATCACTTCCCGGACAGTCTATAATATTAAGTTTCTTACCGTTCCACTCCACATGGAAAACGGTGGAAAACACAGAATAGCCATATTCTTGCTCCACCGGGAAGTAATCGCTGACTGTATTCTTGGCAGTAATTCTGCCGCGGCGTTTTATAATACCACTCTCAAAGAGCAGCGCTTCTGTGAGAGTGGTTTTACCCGAGCCATCATTGCCAAGCAGGGCAATGTTCTTAATTTCATTCGTCTGATATACTTTCATGATATATAAGATTTAAATGAATGATTCAGTATGTGTTTTTCGCATACCCTTTTTTTACTGAGGCGCAAATTAGGCATTAATCAAATGAAAAGCAATAAAACGGACAGTGTTACTAAACAATGTTATGTAACATACAGCCTTCGACAAGCGCGAAACAGGCTATCTGACAGAATGGAAGTATTCTTTCCGATTCCCGATTAAAAAGAGCAGTTTGCCTTACATTTACTGACTCCTTCTTCTTCCGGACAGGATGAAATAGAATGCAGCAGCAGACTTTTCGGTGCAAGACGGAGGTTTTTCCAACCAAAGAAGGGGGTATTTCGGGTTGAACACGGTGCATTTTCCCAAAAAGAAGCAAACATTCTGTGCAAAAGAAGTAAGCATTTCCGGAAAATGCTTACTTCTTTCGGGTAAGATGTCTATATGTTTTGCCTCCTCACATATATTGTTATGTGCAGAACCCCGCACCGGTGCTTTTTTTTCTCCGGTTGCCCCGCAGAAGCATACGGAGAGAATATAGCAAAAGCATCGGGACAGAGACAGAACGAAAGCAAATTCATCGGATTCAGCCCCAAGTCCGTCCATTTGCACACATATACCATAAATCTGTGACACAGGAGAAAAGTCTGTTGGCAAATGCAGGCGTTTTTCCGGCCAACCTTCAGGACGGCACGAAACGAAAGTATTCTGAGGCCATCGGATTATCAGATTGTTAAATGGTCAAAAAGGAACTTTCCTCCCGTTAAATAAAAGAGAATATCTACCCTACAGGGTTGTTTACTAACACGAAAACCTTACTTTTGCAATTTGAAACGCAAAAATAACTCAGACCATCATGGCAGGCATATACATACACGTCCCCTTCTGTAAGACACGCTGTATCTATTGCGATTTTTACTCAACGACGCGAAGCGAATGGAAAGGACGCTACATCGAAGCACTCTGCAAAGAGCTGGAAATGAGATATACTTACCTGAAAGGAAAGCCTATTGAGACGCTCTACTTTGGTGGAGGTACTCCTTCGCAGCTCGACGAAAAGGATTTCCGGAAAGTATTCGACACCGTCCGCCGGGTTTATGGGATGGAGAATTGCCATGAAATAACACTTGAAGCCAATCCGGATGACCTCTGTCCGGAATACCTGCAAATGCTCTCCGAATTGCCGTTCAACCGCATCAGCATGGGCATCCAGACATTTGACGACACTACGCTCAAGTTGCTGAAACGCCGCCACAATGCGGCTCAAGCCATTCGTGCGGTAGAGTTGTGCCGTGCCCACGGTTTCCGCAACATCAGCATCGACCTGATCTACGGGCTCCCCGGTGAAACAACGGAACGCTGGGAAAAAGACTTGCAACAGGCTATTGCCCTAGACGTGGAACATATATCGGCTTATCACTTGATTTACGAAGAAGGTACTCCCATTTATAAAATGTTGCAAAAGCATCAGGTCGAAGAGGTGGACGAGGACAGCAGTGTCCGGTTCTTCACCTTATTAATAGACCGGTTGCGTGAAGCCGGATACGAGCATTATGAAATATCCAACTTCTGCAAGCCGGGCATGTATTCGCGCCACAACACTTCGTACTGGCAGGGAGTAAGTTATCTCGGCTGCGGCCCGTCGGCACACTCTTTCGACGGACAAACCCGGGAATGGAACTGCTCTTCGATCGAAAAATACATGTCCGGCATTGAAAGCGGACAACGGGACTTCGAACGGGAAGAGCGGGATCTGACCACCCGATACAACGAATTTATCATTACCTCTGTCCGCACTCAATGGGGAATTTCACTCGAACGCCTCAGTAATGATTACGGAACGCAACTGGAACAATATTGTCTCAAAATGGCACGTCCTTCTTTAGAAAACGGCAAATTAGAAATATACGAAGGTGCTTTGCGCCTCACCCGCGAAGGAATTTTTATTTCCGACAGCATCATGAGCGACCTGCTCTGGGTGGAAAACTAAAATTATAAAGTCATGACCGAATCAGAGGTTCGAAAACTACTCAGACGAATGAAGGAACTGGATTCGCAAACAGCGTTCCGGGCCTTCTACGATATGACGTACGACCGTCTCTACCGCATCGCCTACTACTATGTAAAACGCGAAGGGTTCTCCAGTGAAGAAGGTCTCGACCAGATTCTCGATCTGCTACATACTGTTGGCAATTTCAACTATTCATACAATAATAAAGAAATAACGATTACTACTAAACTTAACTAGACATGAGAAAATCCAATCCGGATTTCCACCACATCAGAAGTTACATTCTGATGTGTGTGGTTTCCCTAACCTTTTCGACAATCTATGCGCAAACACCGGAACCCAAGCTCACACTCAAACTGCAAAACACCAGCTTGTCAGAAGTCATCCGGCAGATAGAACAGGATACCGGTTTCTCTTTTATCTATGGAGAGGAGGTGAAGCTCGACCATAAAGTCAGCCTCAACGTACAAAAGAAACCTCTCAGAGAAGTCCTGAACCTGCTATTCGCCAATAAGCCGATAAGCTATAAAATAACCGGGAAGCATATCTTATTACAAAAAACGCCCCCCAAACCCGTAAGCCGGAAGTTCACTGTCAGTGGATACGTGACCGACGGAGCGTCTGCCGAAACGCTGATTGGTGCAAATATTCTTGAGAGTCGTCATCATCAGGGAACTACCACCAATCCTTACGGTTTCTACAGCATCACGCTGCCTGAAGGAGAAGCTCGGCTGAGTTTCTCCTATTTGGGATATACCGGCCAGCAACATGTGCTGAACTTAACCGCAGATACTCTACTGAACATCCGGATGAAAGACAACAATATGCTGCAAGAAGTAGTCATCGTGTCGGACAAAGCCGAATCGGGAGTCATGGCCACCCAGATGGGAGCCAGCGAAATACCGATGACCCAGATAAAAAACACACCCAGCATCCTGGGAGAAGCCGATGTGATGAAAGCCATCCAGCTGATGCCAGGCGTACAAGCCGGAATGGAAGGCTCTGCCGGACTCTATGTACGCGGCGGAGGCCCCGACCAGAACCTGATCCTTCTGGACGGAGTACCGGTATACAACGTAGACCATTTATTGGGCTTCTTCTCCGTCTTTACACCTGAAGCCGTGAAGAAAGTGACACTTTTCAAAAGCTCCTTCCCCGCCCGCTTTGGCGGACGCCTCTCTTCCGTTATCGATGTGCGCACCAACGATGGCGACATGAAGAACTATCACGGAGTGGTCAGCGTGGGGCTTCTGACCAGCAAAATCAATTTCGAGGGACCGATCATAAAGAACCGGACTTCGTTCAACATTTCCGCCCGCCGTTCGTACATCGACCTGCTGGCCAAACCCTTCATGCCCAAAGACGAGAAATACAGTTATTACTTTTTTGATGTCAATGCCAAGATCAACCATAAGTTCTCTGATCGCAGCCGCCTGTTCCTCAGTGCATACAATGGCAAAGACCATTTTATGACAAAGTATGACGACACTTACTACGGTGACGAAGACAAGTACAGGGATGGCGGAAAGATGAACTGGGGAAATACCATCGTTTCGGGACGCTGGAACTACATCTTTAACAACAAGCTGTTCAGCAATACCACAGTCGCTTTCAATAACTATAAGTTTGACGTCAGTACATTCACCAAGAATGAGATACATACAAACAACCAAATCACCTGGAACCGCTATAAGGCCGATTATAAATCGGGAATCCGGGATTGGAGCGCTCAGATAGATTTTGACTATAACCCTATCCCCACACATCATGTCAAGTTCGGAGTGCAATATCTGCACCATAGCTTCCGTCCGGAAGTCTCCACCTCGAAGATATTCGACAAGACCGGAGAAACCATCGAGCGGGACACGACGTATTATACTACCTCCAACAGTGAGATCCTTGCCCACGAAGCATCTGCCTATCTTGAAGATAACTTCAATCTGAGCAGTCGCCTGCGTATGAATCTGGGCCTGCACTTCTCGACTTTCCAAGTGCAAAAGAAAAACTACTTCTCCGTGCAGCCCCGCATCTCCGCACGCTATCAGCTCAGCAAAGATGTAGTATTGAAAGCTTCGTATACGAAAATGAGCCAATATGTACACTTGATTTCATCCATGCCTTTTGCCATGCCCACCGACTTATGGGTACCTGTCACCAGCAAAATCAAACCCATGCAGGCCCATCAGGTCTCGTTAGGCGGTTACTATACGGGAATCGACGGATGGGAATTCTCAATAGAAGGATACTATAAAGGAATGAAAAATGTACTCGAGTACAAAGACGGTGTCAGCTTTCTCGGTTCTTCTACCGGATGGGAGGACAAAGTGGAGATGGGACACGGCCGCTCTATGGGTGTAGAGTTCATGGCGCAGAAAACCATAGGAAAGACAACGGGATGGCTGGCATATACCCTGGCTAAGAGTGACCGTAAGTTTGCCACAGGAGGAATAAACAACGGCGAACGCTTTCCATATAAATATGACCGCCGACACAACATCGACCTGACACTCAATCATCGGTTCAACGAACGGATCGATGTAAGTGCTTCCTGGATATTTACCACCGGAGGTACGACAACGATCCCCACCGAACTGACAGGTATTATCCGTCCGGGCGACAACGACTCATCGATAGAAGAGGGAGACTACGTCAAGCATCGCAACAATTATCGCCTCCCCGCCACCCACCGGTTAAATGTAGGGGTCAACTTCAGCAAGAAGACTAAACATGGCATGCGCATCTGGAATGTCAGCATATATAATGTATACAATGCCATGAACCCCACTCTGATATATCGCACCTACAAAAAGACTGAATATACTCAAGGCGAACAAGCACAAGGCAACCGCATACCGGTCATTCGGAAATTCACTCTGTTGCCTTGCATTCCTTCATTCAGTTATACATATAAATTCTAAGTATTTATGAGACGATCAATTCTTGATATATTCCTTTTCTTGCTGGTTATCATATCCACTGCGGCATGCAATAACGATCTTCCTTTCGACTTGAAGGAGAATCCGCCCAAGTTAGTGATGAATGCCATTATCAACGCCGACAGCACCTACAATACCTTGTTTCTGAACCTCACCGGCAGAAACAAGATCGGACAAATAAAAGGAGCCACCGTAGAAGTACGCATCAACGGTTCTCTCAGTGAAACTCTCCGTCCCGATCCGCATAGCAGCGATAAAGGGCGCTTTTACATAAACAGTGCTTTCCATCCGGGCGATGTGGTCCGTATAGATGCTATGACGGATGACGGCGAACACCACGCATGGGCCGAAGTCACCGTACCTCAACCCATCGGGAAGATAGAAAAAGTGGATACGGCCTCCATCATGAGAAAGCCGAGTAACTATGGCTACGGAACTCCGCCAAGACGACATCTCCGTTACCAAATCAAAATCAAGGACCGCCCGGGAGAGAAGAATTTTTATCGGATCATTGTGGAACAACGGAAATACTGGAAATACTATTGGGAACAAAATGACCAGACCTGTTGGGATTCGGCAATGCAGAAAAGCTTTAAACTGCAAACAAACGAAGACGTGGTGTTGACCGACGGCAAACCCAGTACGGAAGAAGATGATGAAAACGGACTGTTCGGCACTGTCAATAACAAGTATGCCATATTTGACGACTCACGTTTCACCGACGGAAGTTATACGATGAACGTCTATAACGATATCTACGGATGGGGATTCTGGGGACAGGAGTATATCTGGATAAAGACGGATGTCTACATCCGCATACTCAGCATTACCGAAAAAGAATATTATTATTTAAGAGCGTTGAATCTGCTCGACTCCGATGCCTACGACAACACCCTGAGCGAGCCTATCGCTTTCCCAAGCAATGTGAACGGAGGTACCGGAATGGTAGGGTTCAGTACAGAAACAAACTATATGCTGACAGTTAAAAACAACGCAGTTCCCCCAATGGTACCGGATTTATAAAGAAACCACTATCTTTGTGCCCTAAAAGCACATTTATATGTTTATAATTATCGGAATCATGCTCACGGGCATGCTACTGGGTTACCTGTTACGTAGCAAAAGGCTCACGTGGATACATAAAGTCATCACATTATTAATATGGCTGTTGCTCTTCCTGCTCGGCATCGATGTAGGAGGCAACGAAGCCATCGTGAAAGGATTGCATGCCATCGGGCTGGAAGCTCTCATCATCACGGCAGCTGCCGTAACCGGAAGCACACTGGCTGCCTGGGGACTTTGGTATCTGCTCCATACACGCTATCAGAAAAAGGAGGCTAAACCATGAAAGGCAGTCTCATTATCGTCTCTTTCTTCATTGTCGGCACTCTGTGCGGACTTCTTCAGTTGATCCCGTACGATTTCAGCCAAAGTAAACTCAGTTTTTATGCCTTATGCGGACTGATGTTCTGCGTCGGCATTAGCATAGGCAACGATCCGCAGACACTGAAAAGTTTCCGGTCACTGAATCCCCGCCTACTCTTCCTACCCGTCATGACCATTCTGGGAACATTGGCAGGATGTGCCGTAGTCAGCCTCTTTTTGTCCCATCGTTCACCGTCCGATTGTATGGCGGTAGGTTCCGGATTCGGGTATTATTCACTCTCAAGTATATTCATCACCGAGTACAAAGGAGCCGAATTGGGTACCATCGCATTGCTTTCAAACATCATGCGCGAAATCATCGCTTTGCTTTGTGCCCCCCTATTGGTAAAGTTCTTCGGAAAACTGGCCCCCATTTCAGTCGGAGGAGCCACCACCATGGACACAACTCTTCCCATTATCACCCGTTGTTCCGGACAGGAATTTGTCATCGTCTCCATTTTCCATGGATTCATTGTAGACTTTAGCGTACCGTTTCTGGTGACATTATTCTGTTCCATATAGGCATCATATTACAAAACGATTTCATTTTTCTCTAATATCCCATCTTTTTTGCAGCATATTTTTGATATACATCAAGAAATGATATCATTCTGCCCACTTTTCTTTCTTTGCGCTTTTATGTTGAATAACATATTTGTATATTTGCATAGGTAAAAAGAAAAAGCTAAGCGCTTAGCAATTGTTTTTAATAGGTATTAGGGTCCTTATGACAAGGATAAGG
>ERZ809772.384-NODE-384-length-12326-cov-4.96292_pt1 | contig 12326 bp, 10 predicted proteins | sample MGYA00520313_ERZ809772 | MGnify/ENA primary metagenome ERZ809772 (study PRJEB31588, sample SAMN03401199) | human gut metagenome | study: EMG produced TPA metagenomics assembly of the PRJNA231909 data set (A prospective, longitudinal analysis of the... | reverse complement strand
GAACAATATCCTTTGGAAGTAATCTCAGTGGCCACCTTTCCTACTTTGTTCTTTCCCGCGCAAGTAATGATAGGCATTGAGTCAACTAATGATTTCATACTGTCACAATCTTGAGGATTGAATGAATGGATTAACTGCCTGACAAGTTCACTGATTGCTTCCGGCATCAAATTCAATCTATAATTGAATGTTTGGTAAGAAGGCAAGTTAGGGAACCATGAAAGCAGGTATTCCTTGGTAAAAGTATGTATGTCTTTGATTTTAAAGTATTGCTGATAAGCTCCGCAGAACAGATATACAGTAAGCAGTTCCTGATCGGTAAAGATTGGATGATTGTTATTACTGAACCTCTGGCAGTAGAACTTGAGTGAAGACTCGTAAACATCGCAGATATACATATATATTTTTATAAGTTTTAATTCTTTCTCCTTGGGAATCATAATTAGAACAATGAGTGGTTTTATTCTTCTAATATACTGATTTTCAAGGAGGTTAGAAAACTGATTTATGAGATAATTAACTGAATAATAACATTTTAACAAGCGAAAAAGGTAGATGATTATCAACTGCTGATTCGCATAAATAATAAGAAATTATGAAAAAGATCTTTTTAGCATTGCTCTTTGCAGTCTTATCCTGTAACGTGTTCGCACAGGACTGGCTTTCGCTCTTTATAGGAAGTGCTAACAAATATGCGTCCGTAGAACTGTCGGATTACCGGAAACGTCTGTCTGTGGAATATAATGTGAATGAAAACGCACTGGATGATTATTACCGCCGTTGCGGGAATAACTGGGGGAACGTCGGACTTGCTCTTGAAATAGCCCGGACTTCAGGAAAAAAAATGAGTAATGTTTGCGATTACTACAAACGTTACCACAAACAAGGCTGGAACCGTATTCTGCTGGAGATCGGTATCAAGCCCGGTTCTACCTGCTATGATCCGTTCTATGAAAGAATACACCACCACCATGATTTATGGGACAGGCACTATAACAGTTATTGTGACCGACATGGAAAAGCGCATTCAAAGGATCACGAAAAGCATGATAACGGAAAGCATAAAGGGCATTATAAGAACCATGACAAACGTCATAAATGAAGCCTCGAAAAAATTATGAAAACATAAAAAGGAAGATGTTTTGAAGTTTCAAAGTATTTTCGTCTCTATATTTGTCCAATCCAAAGTCCTTGGATAGTTTAAACTGAGGAACATCCTGAGCCGAAATAATTATACTCGTATTCTTGCCTATATTGCGAGTGACTTTTTCAACACGGTGTTTCGGATTAAAATTAACACAGCTTCCAGAGCGTTACCTTAAATGATTCAAAAAACATCATAATATTTGTTTTTCTTGTCACATTATTAATGTGACAAGAATTTACACTGTAATACATGAGTAACGGGAAAATAGTGCTTACAGCCGCTATGCTTGCATAATGGATATTTCTTGTCAGGTAAAAAATTGTCCGACTGTGGTCTTCTATGAATCTATCAATACAAAAGGGAAGTTGTCATTGAATGTCAAGGCAACCTCCCTTTTTGTTGCAAATGGGGCTCTGACAGCTATTCCGTTAGAAAGAATATACGAATCCTATTGACAAGTCCTCCGTACTCAGGCTAAGTCCGGATACACTGTTGTCATACTTATAGTCGTCACGGTATCCCAGAAAGCCGAACTTGGTGATGAATGAGAAATGGTCGGTCATATCCAAGGCTATTCCCGGCTTGATTCCTATTTCAAAACCGTTATGGTTGTCATGGTCTTCTACCTTGTAGGTTGAAATGCCCAGACCACCCTCCAGAAACAAGCGTACCATACCTTTCTCAAAATAGTTCCATCGTGCATACGGGGCGAAATGAAAAGCGTTCACATCCAGATCCTCACCTTTTTTGGTCTTTCCCGTATGGGTGTACCCGATTTCTGCTCCGAAATGCCAGGTATCGTTTAACATATAACCGATTTCCGGTGCCAATGTGAAATTTGTTGCATCAATGTCATCGTCATGGGTGATACCAAATGAACCTCCCAAATACACTTGCGCTTTTGCCGATACTGAAAAAGCGACTACACATAATAATAAAAAAATCTTCTTCATTGTTTATTAGTTTTACATTGTTTAATTATGTAGAATAGAGAGCCCCTTATTCTTGCATGCTATTTGTTCCTTTTTTTTCTCTCTTCCTTATATGTTGTCTCTCATGCAACTTACCCAGCCCAAAACCGGCCATGAAAGGCACTCCGAAAACAATCACAACAAGCAGGATGATCCATCCGGTTATCTGCCCGACCAATCCGGGCAAGGCATCCATCAGTGTCCGGAGGGAATCATTGGCCATCCCCCGCATTTCCTCCAGGATACTTTTCCGTTCCTCCGATATATACTGTTGCATTTCTTTCCGCTGATAATCGACATTATTGAAAGTCTCGTCTACTATCAGGGTCATCAGTTCCATAATCTTTTGCACCTGCTGTCCGAGTGAATCCAACATGCAGTCTGATATTTCCGGAAGATGCTCCATGCCCGAGACCATCCGGTCGAAATTATGCTTCATCTCGTCCAAACGGTAATTCAACTTGCCGTATATACTGTCCTCCTCCAACCGGTATTCCCATATCTCCTTGCCATATGACAAGTCTTTTGATACTTGATCGGCATATCTTTCCACTCTATCACCCGCATCAGCTATGACTTCCGATACGGATCCCACGGAACGTTTGTAATCCTCCCCCTTCTCTTTCAGAAACTCTATCCATTCCGAAGAGGGATTCGACAGATATGACGGGGTGTCCGGTGTGAAAGCCATGCTGTGCAGCTCCACAAATTCGTTCATCAGGGCAAACCTTTCCTTATCCATCACTTCTGCCAATTGGCAGCGATACTGTTTTTCGAGCTTGTCGACCGTATTGCGGGCGATGGCTGTCCGGTTGCCGAACAGGACCGAATCGGGCAGTGCTTTCAAAGTCTTGTCCAGATTCCTGCAAAGTACCCAAGTCTCGACGGCTGAGAGTTCCGGCATGGATTTGAGGGCGGCAGACGTGATTGCACGGGTCACCTCAAGTTTCCAGCGTACCGCATGTATCTTGGCTGTCGGGTTGTCTGTCCCTTCAATGATTGAGTCCGCAGCCAGGATGATCTGCGACCGGAAAGTATGGTAAAAACCCCGTGTCATCATCCGTATGTCGTTTTCCTTTTCCGTCAGCGGTTCACCGGTTGAGACAGATACCTCCAGTAACGAACATCCGCTAAATCCGACGGCGATGATGCTGATTATGAACAGTGTATATATCCTTTTCATTTTTGGATTCATTCTTGGTATTGAAGGCATTTGAAATGTGCCTGACCACTTACAAGGGTTCAAAGTTATACCATTTTTTTTATCTTACAAAAGCATATTTCTCGTCTTGCTTCTTTTTGAAACCTGCCCAGTTGTCATAATCCGTCATTCGTCATCCCAAAAACGGGGTTCATGCACCGTATTCCCGCCTTGGGCAAATTATATCGGAAAATACATTTTTTATTCCCTACTTTTGCCGTTGTTTAATTTGAATATACACATGAGGATAAGTACATTTTTATGGATGTCCGCAGTACTTGCACTGCTGGCTTCTTGCACCGGAAAAAAAGAACAGTCCGGAACGGGAATTATTGTCAAGACAGAGAAAACAGTCCGGTATTCCGGTGGAGACGAAAAGGAATATGCCTTTATTTCCAACCCTTATCGAACATCGGAACTCTCATTTAGGGTAGGCGGGCCGATAGACCGCTTTGAGGTGTATGCCGGTAATTATTACCCGCAAGGGAGTGTCATTGCCGAGATAGCCCCCCGTGACTTCCGCATACGCAAGGAACGGACGGAGGCTGTGTATATCCAGATGAAGACAGAGTTTGAAAGAATACAGAAGTTGTATGAGAAGAACAACATTTCCGCCAGCCAGTATGAAAAGACCAGGGCTGACTACACGATGGCCAAGACTGCCTTTGACATGGCTTCCAACGAACTGGAAGACGCTCGGCTGACCGCGCCTTTCAACGGGTATGTGGGTGAGGTATATATTGAAAAGTTCCAAGACGTGAGGGCAGCACAGCCTGTCTTGTCGTTGATAGACATTGACCGGCTCCGTATAGAAGCTTATGTAACGCAGGAAGTGGCTGCCGCCGCTCGGTCACTTGACTCGGTGGAAGTCTGTTTCGACATGTATCCCGACAAGGTATATAAGGCTCCGGTAGTGGAAGTGTCAAAAGGAACTACCCGCAACAATCTCTCCTATCTGCTGACAGCCCTGTTACCCAATCCGGACCGGAAATTGTTGGCCGGCATGTCCGGTAAAGTATATATAGATCCATCCGTTGATAACGATAAGACAGGGGTGGTCATTCCGCAGTATGCACTTTGCCACCGCCCGACAGAAGGGGACTTTGTCTGGCTGGTCAATGAAGGGACTTCCGAAGTGAGTATACGAAAAGTAACGAAGGGCAGCCTGCTTCCCGATGGGAAAGTACTCATCACGGAAGGATTGTCCGGTGATGAGACGATTGCCACAAGCGGCCTCCGCTTTCTCTCGGATGGCATGAAAGTAGAACTGTCCTCTAAAAAGAATTGAGCCGTATGAAGTTTGTAAAATATTTCTTGCAGAAAAAATCCGTCACTATCCTGTTACTTATACTGGTATTGGCCGGCGGGTTGTTTTCCTATGTCAAGATGGGAAAACTGGAGGATGCCCCCTTCACCATCAAGCAGGCGTTGGTGCTGACCCCTTATCCCGGTGCTTCCTCTTCTGAAGTACAGTCCCAGGTGACCGATGTTTTGGAAGAAGCCATACAGTCAATGGGCGAACTTTATTACCTGAAGACTGAAAACCGGGCCGGACTGTCCAAAATAACCGTTTATGTAAAAAAGGAAATCCGTGCCGACGAGATGCAACAGCTTTGGGACAAGTTGCGTCGCAAGGTGAACGACGTTCAAAGCAAGTTGCCTGCCGGAGCCGGTCCTTCCATTGTAAACGATGACTTCGGGGATGTACTGGGCGTGTTCTACGGGCTTACCGGGGACAGCTATTCATTCCGGGAATTGGAAGACGAGGCCAAACTGATAAAGAACGAGTTGCTGAAAGTAAAGGATGTGGCTAAAGTGGAAATTTACGGTGTGCAAACACCGACCATTGATGTGACCATCAGTCCGGCGGTCATGGCACAAAGCGGGGTGACTACTGCCGATATTGCCCGTGCCTTTGAAGTCCAGAATAAGGTTGTGGACGCCGGTGGTGTGGATGCCGGCAACGGCCGTATCCGCATTGAGTCCACCGGAAACTTCTATTCGCTGGATGACATACGTGAACTGACGATCGTCTCACGTACCGGTGAACACTTCAGGCTGGCCGATATCGCCAGCATCGAGGAGGGCTACCAAACTCCACCGGGTAATATTATGCGGATCAACGGAAGTCCTGCGGTAGGAATCGCCATCTCTACCGTCCCGACCGGTAATGTGGTAGATATGGCCAAGGCCGTACAGGTGACATTGGACAAGTTTCGGGAAACGATGCCCGAAGGTTTTACGCTGACTTCCATTTATGACCAGGGATATGAATCGGATGTGGCCAATCAGGGCTTTATTTTGAACCTGATTATTTCAGTGGTGACAGTAGTGGCGATCCTGCTGTTCTTTATCGGATTCAAAAACGGTATCTTGGTTGGTAGCGGATTGGTGTTCTCCATCTTCGCCACGCTGATAGTCATGATGACCTATGGCATTGCTTTGCAACGTATGTCTTTGGCCGCCATCATCATAGCCATGGGCATGTTGGTGGATAACGCCATTGTAGTATCCGATTCGGCATTGGTCAATATGGAACGGGGAATGCGTAAACGCATCGCCATTATGCGTGCCTGCTCATCTACTGCGCTCCCTTTATTGGCGGCTACGGTCATTGCCATTCTTACCTTTTTGCCGATTTACTACTCTCCGCATATTACCGGTGAGTTGCTTTCATCGCTGGTGATTGTCATTGGTGTTTCTTTGATGTTCAGTTGGGTGTTTGCCTTGACTCAAACTCCTTTTTTTATCCAAGAGTTCGTACGCCGTCCGCGTCCGGAAGAATTGAAGGCAGGCCTTTTTGACGGTAAATATTATAATATGTTCCGCGGTTCCCTCCGTTGGGTGTTGCGTCATCGTTTCATGGCAATTGTTTCACTAGTCGTGATGCTGGTTCTTTCGGCATGGAGTTTCAAGTTCATACCGAAGGTCTTTGTTCCGGCGTTGGAAAAACAATATTTCACGATGGATATGTGGTTACCGGAAGGTACCAATATTTATGAGACAGACCGTATTGTGGGTGAGATGGCCGATTATGTGCGTAATCATAAAGAGGTGGAAATGGTTTCCAACTACATAGGCCGCACACCGCCCCGATATTATTTGTCCAATATCGCTTTCGGCCCTCAGTCCAACTATGCGCAGTTACTGATCAAATGCCATTCCTCTGAAGATGCAAGAGCTATGCATGCCTTGTTGCAGGACTCTATTCGTCTGAAGTTCCCCGAACCGCTGATCAAGGTTAACAAGTTCGAACTGAGTCCGTTGACGGAAGCGATGATCGAAGCACGTTTTCTGGGACCGGATGCCGCAGTTCTGGATTCGCTGGTGAATGTGGCGACCGACATTATGCGCCGCAATCCGAAAGCTGCCGATGTGCGCAACGAATGGGGAAACATGACGATGGTGATGCGTCCGGTATATGATCCGGTGAAGGCGGGTGCGTTGGGCATAACCAAGGCTCAGATGATGCAGTCTGTCAAATCCATTAGCGATGGATTGCCTGTAGGCATCTATCGGGATGATGAGCGGAAAGTGCCCGTACTGTTGAAGTCGGAGAATGCAGTCGTAACCGATGCACATTCGTTGGAGAACTTTTCGGTCTGGAACGGTGAGCATTCGGCACCACTTTCCCAGGTTACCAAAGGTGTGGAGACTACTTGGGAGTGGCCGCAGATACGCACCTACAACCGTCAGCTCTCCATGGCTGCCATGTGTGGTGTACAACCGGGACATACGATGGCTGAAGTACACGGAGAGATACGCAAGGAGATTGAAACCATGAAATTGCCGGAAGGTTATACGTTCTTTTGGGATTCACAGTTCAAGGATCAGAACGAGGGTTTACAGGCATTGGCCAAATTCTTCCCGCTTGCTTTCCTCATGCTGATAGTGATTCTCGTGGCCTTGTTCGGAAACTTCCGGGAACCGGGCATCATCTTGTGCGTACTTCCCTTGTCGCTTATCGGAGTGGCTATCGGAATGTTGCTTACCGGCTTTGATTTCGGCTTTTTCCCGATTGCCGGATGGCTGGGATTGCTGGGTATGATTATCAAGAATGTGATTGTATTGCTGGATGAGATAAACGTACAGCGCAAAGCAGGGGTGGTTCCTTATACAGCAGTCGTAGAAGCTACTGTGTCACGTACCCGTCCGGTGTTGATGGCGGCTACTACAACCATTTTAGGAATGGTACCGCTTTTGTTCGACATAGCTTTCGGGGGAATGGCAGCAACCATTGTTTTCGGTCTGACTTTTGCTACCCTGTTGACGTTGTTTGTCACACCGGCCTTGTATTCCATTTTCTATAAAGTAAAAGAGTCGTGATTATGTTGAAAAAATATATACTGTTCTCATTTTCATTGTGTGTTTTCTCCGTAGCCGTAGCCCAGCAGAATCCGCTGCTGGAAAAATACAGGTCAATGGCTGTTGAATATAGCCATGACCTAAAGGCTGCGGATAAGAACATCGCTGCCAGTATTGAGTTGGAGAAGGCAGCTCAAAAAGATTTATATCCCAAACTGTCCGGTAATGCAAATTTCCAGTTTACGGGAAATCCGTTGGAACTGACGTTGGATCTGCCCTCTATGGGCAATCCGGTTACATTCGAAGGGAAAGACTTGAAATACGGAGCCTCCGTTTCCTTGCTGCAACCAGTTTATACAGGAGGACGGTTGCTCGAAACCATACGGATGGCCAAATACCGGCATAACGTGAGCGGGTTTCAAGAAGAATACATCCGTTCCGGGATCTACTTGCAAACTGATATGCAATATTGGAATACGGTAGCACGCACAGAAATAGTCCGCATATCGGACGATTATCGGAATTCCGTAGCCTCCTTGACGCAAACCATCCGTGAACGGGTGGATGCCGGTCTGACAGACAGACAGGACCTGTTGATGATGGAGGTAAAACTGAATGAGGCGGAATACCAGCTTCTGCAAGCCAAGAAAAATCTAGAAAACGGCCTGATGGCTCTTAATTCGCTTATCGGGGTGGAACTTGGGGCACCGACCGAGGTAGAGGATAGCGTATCTATGGTTGTGGTGAACGATGTGTCCCTCTGGAGTGATGGGGGGGGCCGCCCGGAGTTGAAAATTGCAACGGAACAGATAAGGATGGCTGAGAGTGAAAAAAAACTGGTGCTTTCTAAATATAGGCCTCAGTTCTACGTAGGAGTTGACGGGAGCTATTCTTCTCCCGGCTATAATTTCCGTACGGACATGGATCCTAATTACGCTGTATATGCAAAAGTGTCCGTACCACTGTTTGAATGGGGTAAGCGGAAAAATGAGAAACGGGCTTCTTCATTTAAAGTGGATATGGCAACCGATAATCTGAACAAAGTGACAGACGGTGTCAATCTGGAAATCCGGACGGCACGCAACTCACTCCGGCAGGCGATGGAACAGGCGGAACTGACACGTAACTCATTGGATAAGGCACGCGAGAACGAGACAATGGCCTTGGAACGCTATGACGAAGGGAAATCTTCCATTACCGAAGTGATTGATGCACAGACTTACCGCCAAATAGCGCAGATGAACCATGTGCAGGCCAAGGTATCGGCACAGAATTATTATTCAGAGCTGCTTAAGGCATTGAATAAATACTAACTTGTCAGAATTTGTAGTATCTTTATCCCTATGAAATGGACTACCGTTACATATGCGTTGTTGTTTTCAGGTCTGGGACTGTTCTCTTACTTTCTGATTGTCAACTATACGGATTTCTCTCCGCAGGCGGCTGAATTGCTGTATTCATGGGGAGCATTGGTATTCACCATACTTGCATTCAACTTGGTGGGATATTTCACGCTTTGGATGTCGGGATGGGTGAACAGGCAATATGCCATCAACGCATCTTGGAAGCGGAAGATCGGCATGCTTTATATTACGGTGATCTTTTTGTTTCTGGCGTTGAATTACGGACTGTTCGTCACAGCCAAAATCCTGGCTGACGTCGAATCGGTATTCAACTTCTCGCGCAGTGGATGGAATTTGCTGATAGTCGTATGGTTGGCGGAAATGGTGGTCATTGGATTGCTTCTTTCCAACCGTACCTTGCAGGCAAACTGGTTGTTGCAACAGGAGGCTGCCAAATTACAAATGGAAAATGCCCGGGCCAAATATATTGCCTTGCAGAACCAGCTGAATCCCCATTTTCTGTTCAACAGCCTGAATACGTTGATTGCCGAAATCAAATATAATCCGGACAATGCGATGCTTTTTACCCAAAGCCTCTCATCCGTGTACAGGTATGTCCTTCAGTGTCAAGGTAGGAATATGGTATCTTTAAAAGAAGAATTGGATTTTATGAATTCCTATTTGTTTTTGCATAAGGTACGTTTGGGGGATTGCATCCATTGTGACTGCCGGATCCCCTCCGAATATATGGAACGGCAGATACCTCCTCTTACCCTGCAATTGCTAGTGGAGAATGTAATCAAGCACAATTCCATTTCTTTTGGAAAGCCCATGACTATCCATATTGATGTGGATAACGAGTATTTGATCGTCAGTAATCCGGTTTCTCCAAAGAAAAAGAAGGAGGTTTCTTCTGGAATAGGACTAAAAAACCTGGCGAACCGTTGTCGGCTGATGACCGATAAAGATATATTTGTACAGAAAGAAAAATCTGTTTTTACTGTTAAAATTCCAATTATACAATGAATAAATTGAATGCGGTCATTATAGAAGACGAAATACCGGCGGCTAGGTTGCTGCACTCGATGGTTTCCTCATTACGCCCCGCGTGGAATATTGAGATCATTCCCGGAAGTGTGGATGATGCGGTAGAATGGTTCGCATCCCATGAACATCCGGAACTGATTTTTTTGGATATACATCTTACGGACGGGGATGCTTTCGACTTTCTCTCTGTTGTCAAGCCGAAATCGGCCGTTATCTTTACAACGGCCTATGATCAGTATGCCATACGCGCTTTTTCTGTAAACAGCATAGACTACATCTTAAAGCCGGTGGACGAAAGGCGTTTGTCGGATGCCATTTCCAAATATGAGAGTTTGCGAGGTCTGGGCTGGATACGGTCAGACAATTATATGGAAACATTGCTTGACGCTTTGAAGCATCCGGAAAAGAAGTACCGGTCCCGTTTTCTTATTTCCGGAAGTGATAAGTTTTGGTCATTACGGGTAGAGGATGTTGCCTATTTTTATTTTGAGGAACGGACGACATTTGCTGTCACAGCCAATGGCAGGGATCATATATTGGATTTGTCTTTGAATAAATTGGAAGAGCAGTTGGATCCCAGGATGTTTTTTCGTATAAACCGACAAATGATTCTCAATGTCGATGCTATTGATCAGGCAGTTCCTTCTTTTAAGGGAAAGATAAGGGTGATGGTACATCCGCCTTTCAAGTCCGATATCATCATAAGCGAAGGCAGGGTTTCAGCCTTCAAGTTATGGCTCAATTATTGAAGAAGTGTTTTTCTGATAATGTGTAGGCTGCACAGCTAAACAAGGATTTTTCCGCCCAACGTTCCTACAGCAATGATTTTGAACCGTCCGCCGATGCATTTCCTCTGTTTGTTCGTTCAGTTTACACAAAGTGCAAAGAAGTAAGCGTTTGGAAATCAACGATTCCAGACGGATATCAGTCTGTCTTAATACCTACCCACGATTGCGATTCTCGTAGTGCTTTTGATGAGATGCACTCCATGTCTGACTATGAAAAGTCGATCGGTGTGAAAGGACAGTATTTTCTGACTACCCATTATTATAGGGATCAATTCTATCTTTCGGGGTTCTATGATGAATCGGCAGTGAATAACGCGCAAAAATTAGTAAAAGCCGACCACACAATAGGCAGTCATTCGGTGGGGCACTTTCCTGATTTCAGCGATACGGATCGCTTTCCCATAGTGAAAACGACCTGTGATGCCTATAAAGCCAGTCATAACATTCAGACCGGTATCACAACCGGTGGTTCCACTTGGGCCGAGGTTGCCTTATCAAAAGAAATACTTGAGTCGGATTTGGGTAATCAAGTTCGTTCATTCCGTACGGGACACTTGCTGATGAACAAGCACATTCTCATCGTGCAGGAAGAGGCGGGATATTCGTTCAGTTTCTGTTATGGAGCGGGTGATGTGATGACATGTTTCCCGTTTTTGGAACGGATTGGAAACGAGTGGAGCGGACGGCACTCTAAGGTGTTGCAGATGCCGCTTCACTTCAGCGATGTGATAAACAATTCCCCTATGGATGGGACAAACTGACATGAAAAGCCGGATCTATGGCTGAAAATACTGAATAAGTTAGCAGGGAATTACGCTCCGGCTATTCTGTTGATACATCCCAACCGTGCGGACTTTGACAAAAACAGGCATCTGAGTTTTATGGTCGAGACGGAATCCGGAAGGCAACCTTCTGAAATTGTATTGGTTGACGAGAATGCTTTCTCACTGCTTTTGCAGGTTAAGGAAGTGGCTTCTGGAAAATTTTTGGCATATCGGTAAAACCGGGAGAATAACCACTTTGAGATATGGGTAAGACCTAATACTTCAGAAATTCACCCAATTTTAGGTTTCACTGAATTTGGTGTTTTGGAAAAATATCGTAAGAGTTTTAATGAAGAATATTCAATAAAATTCCTGAAAAATTAAAGTTTGGTACTTGTTTTGTAACTATTCAGCAATCTGGAGTCAATAGCGGCGATAACTTCTCCTTTACGATAGAATTTACCTGATTGTGCATCAAACCGCTTTATTGGCCCTTCTACTCGGAAAGAGAGTTCCACTGTCTTATAAGGACGGGAGATGAAACTATATGTCCGTTCCATAGCCTCGTGTGCCATACTTTGCACCTCTGCTGTTTCAACTTTCTTTCCGGTTTTGTTTTTTGTTTCATTTTGGGTACTACACGACACTAAAAACAGCGCCAAACAAGCCGATACAAGATTTTTCTTTCGTATCATTGCTCTATAAATAAATTATATATTTAAAATTTTGCTGCAAAAATAGGTAGACTGATAAAGATCGG
>ERZ809772.362-NODE-362-length-12852-cov-23.9568_pt1 | contig 12852 bp, 7 predicted proteins | sample MGYA00520313_ERZ809772 | MGnify/ENA primary metagenome ERZ809772 (study PRJEB31588, sample SAMN03401199) | human gut metagenome | study: EMG produced TPA metagenomics assembly of the PRJNA231909 data set (A prospective, longitudinal analysis of the... | reverse complement strand
TAGGACAGTTAAGTGGTAAATTTAAAGTTCAGTTCTTCGTAGGAAGTTCAGTGGTTAAAATCCCTGCCTGCGTATAGCTGAGAACCGTTATTTGATGATGAGGGCTATTCATATAAATGTAGGTTAAATTTTTCTGACCATTTCAAACTGTTGTCCTTTTGGGGTAAGTCCTAATGATGACAAGAAACCAGTGACTGATTCACAATCGCAATCAACATTAGTAAATTTGAGTACATCGCTTTGAAAATGACTGACAGCACTTTTAAGCAAGGACTTACCTATTCCTTTACGCCGGTAATCTTTTGCAACTGCGAGGGATGAAATATCGCCTGATGCCGGTTCAAAGATAACAAATCCGACAAGTTCTTCTCTTTCATAAGCTCCCAATATGTCCAAATTGTCGATTCCGCGTTCCAGTGAAGCCCTGTCATTTTGCCATGAAGGATGAAAATCGAACCAGGCCGTTTGGTTAAGGCAGTTTTTTAAATCCGATGGGAGTATGCGACATGCGGTATGGTTTACTTGCAATACAGGAACAATATCGCTCAGTTTGGCAGAGTAGTAGTTGAAATTTCTCTGTGTTTCAAAGCCTAATTTGCGATATATTTTTATTGCTTTGTGATTGTGTTGCAAAACTTCCAGTACATATTGCCGAACTCCTTGTTGATATATCAATTCGAGGCTGAAAGTGAATATTTTTTGGGTTAGGTGTAATCCCCGGAATGAAGGTACGGTTCCCGTCCCTGTGTCATAGGCCGTCAAGATGTTGTTGTACATGCCTGTTCCGTTAAACACAAAAGAAATCAGCCGTCCTTCGAAAAATGCTCCGAAAGATAGTTGTGGATTGTATCCTCGTCGGTCGAGCATGCGTCGCAATTCATCCGCATTCAAAGAGAAATCATAATCTTTGAATGCGGATGAGAATGCCGCATACAAATCTTTGAAAGAAACGGACTCTAAAGAATGAATGATGATTCCCATATCGGACGGTGTTATGTGTTTGGATTTTTATCACTATTCTCTACGGTTAAACCGTGCTGTTTGAGAAAGCTGAGCTTATCCCAATAACCTCTTTGGAAAACGATTTTATCGTTTTGCACATGGAAGAATCCGCATCCTCGCAACCCGAGCGGATCTTTCCATTCCATGATAGCCCATTCTCCATCCTCGAATATATGCTCAACAATACAAACCATTTTTGAGGTTGCAAATTCATTTACAAACATTTTATGGATAGCTGTTTTTCCTATAACCGGGGTGTTTGCGACTTGATGGTTTATGGCATCCTGAGCGTATAAGTTTGCCAAAGCGACTGCATCGGCGGCGTTGAAGCAGTCAATCCATTCTTGTAGTATCTCTTTTGGCGTCATATTTTTCGTATCTTTTATTCTTTAATATTTAATTGTTGCTTTTTCCTCTATAAGTTAGAATTAGACATTTTTTCTAATTCCTTTTGAAATGATCATCAAAAACAAAATTAGTATTTTTTTCTGTTTTACTGATGATTCTGTAGAAATATTCTCGTTCATATTATTGTGTCATAAGGAACGTGTCAAAAAAGCGGTTTCCACATTACAGCTTTATGGTAAAATGAGTTTAACCAACTACATAACGCAATCTGTTGTCGGTACTGTTATCTATTTCCCATTCGTATTCTATTTAGCCCCTTATTGTGGGTATGCAGCAAGTTATCTTATCGAATTCACTCTCTTTGGGAGTCAAATATGGTTGTGCAAATGGTGGCTGACAAAACATAAACAAGGTTAGTTGGAATGTTTTTGGTATAATGTTTATAAACATAAATCAAGAAAGAATAAATAAATTTAATAGAGGCTGCCCAAAAAGAAAGAAATTCTTGCAATCACTCTTCTACAGATACTTGCAGAGGGGATAAGATTTACTTTTAGACCTTTTGGATAGCCCCTATTAATATTTTATATAAAATTCATAATTTTAAATTTTTATCCCTTTCGATCGGTTTTCATCCTTAAACTGAAAACCCGGACGCCCGATAATGATATGATTGGCAATGAAATTGCCAGACGGACTTCGTTTATCCATCGGGCTGCGAATCTGCGGGACATCATCGGTTTGTTGTGGCGATATGCTCCGTACACCTTCCGCATCTGGCTTGATCTCCTGCCCGTTCTTTTCTTTTTCGGTGACTTCCTGCGCGGGCGGCGCAAGCTCCAACTGTATCTTGCGGTCAAGCGCGGCAAGTTCGGACTTCAACTGTTTCAGTTCGTCCTCTTTCTTCCACACCTTGCCCGCTATCTCCTGCAACTGCGGAACCTCCTTTTCCAGCACCTCGTTCTTCGCCTTATACTGGTCGATGATGGACGGAATCCTCTCCAATGCATTCAGGAAATTACGTGCGGCGGCTACCGGGTCAGCCATCGCCAGATGCCCGTTGTTATAGGTGTATTTGTAATTCCCTTCCACCACGAAGCGATTGTCGGTAAATTCCAGCCCCTCTTTGAGTATCCTCTCGCTGACCACCATTATCGGGAAACCGTAAATCTCCCCGACAGGCTTGTACAAACCGCCCGTCGTGGCGTTCTTGGCTATCTCCTGCAAACGCTTTCCAATAACTTTTTCGTCGGTTGAATCCACGCCGTCCACCTTGACAATATTAAGGCGACTACCTTCCTTATCAGTCTGCACAACGGAAAGAAAACGGTTCCAGTCCTCCGTCATGGCTTCGATGACAGCCGTGTTGTTGCGCAGTTCCCCCGTCTTGGCTTCCAGCTTGAACTCCGAATCGCGCTTGCCCTTGTTGAACGACTTGCGTTCCCCTTCAAGCGATGCGATACGCTTCTCCAGTTTCGCCTTGTCCAAAAGGTCGGTATTGCCGGAGAGCAACGCCATGTACTCCGAGAAGTTCATGCCCGATTTCTCGTCCATAGCCCCCTCATCGATGGTACGTGCGCCCATCGCCCCGCTTTTGAGCTGCGAGATGAACGTCTGCTTGCAGTGCAGCAGGTTGAACTTGTAGCTGTCCAACGACTTTTCCACCGCGTAGATGATGACATCCACATTGTTCCCGGCAAAACGCTTGGCAATCTCGTTGCCCGCCCTAACTCCGCGTCCGTCACGCTGTTGCAGGTCGGATGGACGCCACGGCGTATCCAAATGATGGATTGCGACACACCGTTTCTGCGCGTTCACACCCGTTCCGAGCATGGAAGTGGAACCGAACAGCACGCGCACCGTTCCGGCGTTCATGGCGTCTATCACCCCCTTGCGTGCCTTGTCGGTCTTGCACTCCTGAATGAAGCGCACCTCGCTTGCCGGGATGCCGTAGTCCTCCGTCAGCTTCCGCTTTATCTCGCTGTACACGTTCCATCCGTCGCCCGGCTGGTATGTTCCCAGATCCGAGAACACGAACTGCGTGCCTTTCTGCGCGTCGTATTTGTGGTAATACTCCGCAATCGTCTTGGCGCAGTGGGAAGCCTTGTTGTCGGGGTGGTCCTCATAATGCGGGTCTATCATGCGCATGTCGAGAGCCATCTTCCGCGCGTAATCGGTGGCGATAAGCATCTTCGCCTTCTCCTCCGTTTCCGACAGGGGCGGTCTGCCCAGCAGCGTGGCGTCACCCGTCTTGGCGAACTGCATCAGCTGTTTGATGAAATACTCTTGGTCGGGCGTGGGAGGTATGTGATGCAGTATCTCGTTCTTACGCGGACGATCCACACCCACGTCCTCCGCCGTGCGGTAATCGGTAATCTCGTTGTAGAAGGCGGCAAGCTCCGGCACTTTGATGAAATATCGGAAACGCTCCTTCTGAACCACATTGTTCGTCACGTTGAACTCGAAGTCGGTTGTCTTTTTGGCGAAAATTGCCGCCCATGCGTCGAAGCATCGGATATCCTGCCTTTCCAATTCCTTCGGACGCAGATACTTGAAGAGCAGGTACAATTCCGTCAGACTGTTGGAAATGGTTGTGCCGGACAGGAACGTAGCCCCCAAGTCCTTGTCCGTGCGCTCCTGTATAGTTCGTATGGCAAAAAGCATATTCAGGGCTTTCTGGCTTCCTTCCGAGTTTCCCAACCCCGCCACACGGTCATGCCGGGTGTTGAAAGTCAAGTTCTTGAATTGGTGGCTCTCGTCAATGAAGATGTGGTCGATGCCCATCTGCTTGAAGTCCACTACGTCATCCGTGCGGGATTTGATGGCGTGTTCCACTTTCTCCAACTTCGCCACAAGGTTGTGCTTGCGTTTCTCCAATCCTTTCAGCATCGCCCGCGACACGTTCTTGCCCTGCTGCCGCAGCACTTCAAGGTTTTCCTCCACCGTGTCAAGCTCCGCTTGCAGGATGCGCTGTTGCAACTCCGGCGACTGTGGTATCTTGCCGAACTGGTCGTGCGACATGATGACGCAATCGTAGTCGTTGTTCTTGATGTTGTTGAAAAAACGCACGCGGTTGGCAGTCGAGAAATCCTTTTCCGAAGCGTAGAGAATCCTCGCATTAGGATATGCCGCCTGATAAGTGGCTACTATCTCCGCCACGTTCGCCTTCAAGCCGATAATCATCGGCTTGTGCGCCAAGTTCAGACGCTTCATTTCATGCGCTGCAATACACATTATCAGTGTTTTACCTGTTCCAACTTCGTGGTCACAGATCCCGCCTCCGTTCTGTTTTATCATCCAGACGCAATCCTTCTGCGACGGATAAACGCTTTGAATACCCCGGCTTGCCAATCCTTTCAGATTGAGGTCGGGAAACGTCTGGTGCGAACCGTCATACTTCGGTCGCACGAAACAGTTGAACTTGCGGTTGTACATTGTCGTCAGCCGTTCCTTGAACTGCGGCGACTGCTCTTCCAGCCATTCCGAGAACCCGTTACGGATTTCGTCAATCTTGGCGTTGGCGAGCTGTATGCCCTCGCTGTCGCGCACCTTGATGTCATTGCCATGCTCATCCTTGCCGATGGACTTCATCATGTCGGGGCAGGTGTTGTGCAGGGCGTGTTTCAACAGGTGCATACCGTCATAGTTCCGGTAATAGCCCTTCACTAAAAACTCGTCCGTGATTTTCATGGTGCGGTAGCCGCACGCCACCGAATACTCGTCCATGCTTGCGGAGTAGGCGATTTTCACGTCCGTGTCGAAAAGATGGCTCATGTAGGCGGCGTACACGCCCGTCGGAATCCAGCGTTCCCCGAAATTGAAGTCGAGGTCCTCGAAGGCGATGCGCGGCGGCTCGGCTTCTTTCAGAGCCAACAACGCCTGCTTCACTTCCGGCATACGCCCGTTTTCTGGGTTGTCACCCATCCATGCCTTGATGCGCTCCGCCTTCTCTATCACGTTCCCGGCGATGAACCTGTCCTTTATCTCGTAACCGGTTACGAGCGGGTTGTAGAAGATGCGTCCTTTGAGGGCGTCAAGCAATCCCTCTTCCGTGCTGTCGGTTATCTCCCGCATATAGTCGAGATTGACCGTGCCGAACTTGTTGAGCGATGCGGAGAGTGCCTCTTCGGGAGAGCTTACGTTGGCATGGCTCTCCACCGAGAAGGAAACGGGACGCTCGAAGATGTCCGCCTTGACAAACTTCCCGTTCTCCGCCCGTTCCAGCGAAAGGATGTCACGCCCGCCCGCGTCCATCATCACCAGCTTTACATTCTGCTTGGCGTTGAGGTTACCGTAACGCATGACAAATTCATCGTAACAGGTGTTCAGATGCTCACGCCACTGGACATTTGCTTCGTGCAGGTTCGATTCATAGCGGTAAAGCCGCTCGTAGGCGTCACGGAGTAAAACATACTGTAACGCCTTCTCCTTCTGGTATCCTTTCAGGTCGAGCGGCTGGAATGTCGCCCCGTAAGGCGTGATGTCCTTCAGATAGCCGATGTTGCGGCGCGCCCTGTCAGCCACCAGCGAGCCTTCACGCAGGTGCATCTCCGGCGTGCGGTGGTAAGGACAGGGCGAAAGGTCGATTGTTTCCTCCTTCGGCTTTTCCTGTTCGATGTCGGGGAAAAGGGAAGTCGCCACCGTTTCCGGTGGAGCATCGGTAACGACAGGTGCGGCGACTGCCTCCGGCTGTGTTTCCTCCTGCCGGGGTTGTTCACGTGGTACTTCCGGCGTGATCGTCGCAACCGTTCTGTTTTCATGTTTTTCATTATGCTGCCTTGCCAGCTCCCGAAGTTCCTTCCTGCGCTCCGGCGTGAGTTCCATCATCATCTCGTAGAAGCCGTTGATGGGAGGATTGGTTTCCCAGTCCAGCTTTGCATAGATGTCGTCCGGGTCGGCAGGCTTGGCGGTGTTCTCCGCTTTCACCTCCTTATTCTCCATTGCGGGTTTTGCAGTTGGAGCTGTCGGTGTAACCGTGACTTTCGGTTTGGGCGGAGTGGACTTTGCCGTAACTGCCTTTTTCACCGTCTTTTTCTTTTTGGAGGTTTTCGGTTGGCTGACCTCTTCCGTCATCCCCCAGAGGTCAAGCAGGGTGAGCTGCACGCCTGCGGAATATTGCGGGCGCGGTTCTATCTCCGGCTTTTCATCTGCGGGTTGCGGCTTTTCTGTCGGAGTTTCCACCGTCTGCGCCGAGGATACTGTTTCCAATTTTATGGCAGGACGCTCTACTTTATTTTGAACGGCAACTTTTTCTTCCGTTCCTGCCTGCCGGATTGAACCCGAATACAAGCGCATGGCAAGCCTGTAATGGAAATCCTCGTCGAGCATACGGCGCAAATCCCCGGCGATGCCTGCTGCCTTGCCCTCGTGCAGATAAACCATAGCGGGCTTCCCGTAGGGGTCGGTGTCAAGTTTCGCCGTCGTATGCACGATGCGTTCCGGGTGGTGGATGAAATAGGCGTTGTCGGTCAGGTCGGTTTTCGTGTCCGTCTGTATCACGGTCATCAGCCGCTCGTCCTGCGACATTTCCTTCTTGCTGAGGTTCTTTTGCAGGACAATCAGGTCACTGCCCACCTCCGTGCCCGCGTTGTCCGTGAACAGGTTGTTGGGCAGGCGTATCGCGGATACCAGATTGGCCTGACTGAACAGCTCGTTACGCACGGAGGTCTTGGTGCTATTCAATACCCCTTGCGAGGTGATGAACGCCACGATACCGCCGTCACGCACGGCATCCAGTCCTTTGAGAAAGAAATAGTTGTGGATGGTTTTCTGGGCGGAGCGTCTGCCGAAAGAGTCGCTCCGCTGAAACTCCGCGTCGAACACGGCAATGTCACCGAACGGAATGTTGGACACCGCCAAGTCGAAATAATTGTTGAACGGTCTTTCGATTTTCTCAAAACCGCAGGTGCGCATTTTCTGGTCGGGATAGAGATGCCTCAAGATTGTACCCGTGAGCAGATCCTTCTCGAAAGCCATCACATCCGCATTGGGGCTGTGCCGCAGCATGGAATCCACGAACACGCCGACACCTGCCGACGGTTCGAGCATACGGGCGGGGCGGACGCTGTAATCTGCCAGCACGTCCGCGATGGTGTCGGTTATCTCTTTGGGGGTGTAGAAAGCGGTCAGCACGGACGCTTTCAGCGAATCCACAAACCGCTTGTACTCTGTTTCGTCCTTGCTGTTCTCACGGATAAGCCTGTGCAGCTCCACCGTCGGGGCGAACAGTTCGAGGTCGGATTTCGCCCACCGGACGGCATCCGTCAGTTCCTTTGCAGGGTTGAGGATACATTTCAGACCGCCGAAACCGCAGTACCTTTGAAGTATGGCACGCTCTTCGGTTGTCGCTGTCCTATTTTCCCTGTCAAGGATGAATGCCGTCCGTATCGCCTCGATGTTGTCCCGCAGTTTCTGTTTGCGGTTAAACGCCATATTCGTCTAAGTAAAGGACGGTTGCTCCCGTCAGCTCCGTGTAGAGCAGGTCGTAATCGGAAGACAGGGCGAAATTGTCATCCGAGAGGTCATAGACGGAGAACACGTTGCCGACAAGCGGCAGCAGTTTCAGGACAAAGGCTTCACGCTTCTCTTCCGGCACTTCATCGGCAAACTCGTTTTCCACGACTTCGCGGAGGATGGCGTAACGGGAATAATGCAGCCCGCGCAGCAGCGTGTCCATCGCCAGTTCCTGCGCACCATCGGCGGGATAGCCTTCAAGCCGTGCCCTCTCATACGTTTCGGCGGCACGGTCGGCCCGTTCCCGTATGAAAGCGGTGTCGTCAGCCTGTTCAAACTTGTTCGTGCGGAGATAGTCCAGCAGGTACAGACCGTAATAGGAAAAGTCGGTCTGACCTTCGTTTTTCTTCTTGTTGTTCATTACTTTGGAATTTAGTGGGTTGATAATGATGGGGATAATCGTCTGAAAAGGAGAATGAAAAGGCACTCGGTATCCCTCCGAGTGCCACCACTAAATCCAAAGTATGAGTGTAATCCGGTATCGAAGAACAATTCATTACTCTGAACAAGTGGCAAAGTTAATACTATTTCTTCCGTCCTGAAAATTTCTTGTCCTTTTTAGCCTCCGGGAACACAAAAGTCGTGTTATATTCCCCGTCAAAGGCGACAACAGCATCGAAACTCTTGCCCTGTTTGCTCTTGAACCCTTTGAGCAGCTTGGTATGCCCTTCGGTGAGCAGGTCTTTGATTTCATCGTCGGACAGGGTGCGTCCCGCTTTCAGCCGGAACACGGGCAGTCCGCACTCCGTGTTGTCGCAGCGTACCACCTTGCCGTAGAACCGCATCCTGCCCGTGCCACACTTGGGACACGCGCAGCCGGAGTCACGGCTGCCGAAGAGCTTGTCGCACGAGATCAGTTCGGAGGTTATCTCACGTGTGTACGCCTCTATCTCCTTGCGGAAGGTGTCGTCGGACAGTTCCCCGCGCTCGATACGCGCCAGCTCCTTTTCCCATTCGCCCGTCATGGCAACATCGGCGATGCGCATCGTCTTGACGACGGAATTGAGGGCAAGTCCTTTTTCGGTGGGAACAAGCGACTTCTTGCAGCGTTCCATGTAACCGCGCTTGAAAAGCGTTTCGATGATGGAGGCGCGTGTGGCGGGAGTACCGATGCCACAGTCCTTCATCGCCTGCCGCAGTGCGTCGTCCTCAATTTCCTTGCCCGCCGTTTCCATTGCCGAGAGCAGGGTGGCTTCGGTATGCAGCGGCTTGGGTTTGGTCTTTCCTTCGGTAATGGACGAGCCTTTCGGTGTCAGCGTGTCGCCTTCCTGCCAGCCGGGGATGGTAATTTCCTCTTTTTCCTCGCCATAGACGGCACGCCATCCGGTTTGCTTCACGACGCTGCCTTTTACGGTAAACTCCACTCCGGCACATTCCGCCGTGACAGTGGTCACATCCTTGACGCATTTCTCAGAGAATGCCTCGACCATGCGCCCGGCAATCATCTGATAGATGGTATTGTCCTCTTTGGAGAGGAAGAGCGGTTTCTCACCCGTGACGAGCAGGGCATGGTGGTCTGTCACCTTGCCGTCGTCCACGCTGCGGCGTGTCGGGGCGGCTTTTGCCCGCACCTTGTCTTTCCATTCGGGCTGTGTGCCGATGAAAGCGAGCAGTTTGGGAATTTCGGCAAACACGTCTTCGGGGATGTAGCGGCTTCCCGTTCTCGGATAGGTTATCAACTTCTTTTCGTAGAGTTTCTGCGCGATTTCAAGCGTCTGTTCCGCCGTGAAGCCGTGCTTGGCGTTGGCTTCTTTCTGGAGCGTGGTCAGGTCGTAGAGCAAGGGAGTTTCCTCCGTCTTCTCCTTGCGCTCGGCTTTCGTGACAGTGGCGCAACCTGCCGCCTTTACCTTATTATATAGTTCCATCGCCGGTTCTTTCTCTTTCCATTTCTCGGAGGATGAGAATTTCACGACTTCGCCGTCGCAACCGTCCGTTGCGATATGGAGCTGCCAGAATGCTTCGGACGTAAAGCGGCGGTTCTCCCAGTAGCGTTCACATACCATAGCCAACGTTGGTGTCTGCACCCGCCCCACGGAATACGTGCCGTGTCCGGCGGCGATGGATAACGCCTGTGTGCCGTTGATGCCCACGAGCCAGTCGGATTCGCTCCGCGCTTTGGCGGCGAGGTAGAGGTTGTCGTATTTGCTGCCGTCTTCGAGTTTCCGCAGTCCCTCGCGGATAGCTTTGTCGGTGAGAGAGCTGATCCACAGGCGCACGAAAGGAGTGGTGCAACCCGTATAGTGGTAGAGGTAGCGGAAGATAAGCTCTCCCTCGCGTCCGGCATCGGTCGCCACGATGATATGTTCGCTTGTGTCGAACAGTCTTTTGATGACTTTTATCTGCGACACCACGCCGCTGTCGGGCTTGTAACCTTTCTCCGTCCTGACCTGACGGGGGACGAGCGTGAATGTGTCGGGAATAATCGGGAGGTTGTCACGGACAAATCCGCGCACGCCGTAGCCGTCGGGCATGGCAAGCTGAACGAGGTGTCCGAATGCCCATGTCACGGCATAGCCGCCTCCCTCGAAATATCCTTCCTCTCTCTTTGTCGCGCCCACGATGCGGGCGATTTCACGTGCCACGGAGGGCTTTTCTGCAATGATTGTCTTCATGTTTTCTTACTTTTTAGTGATACTTTGGATTCTATTTTGGATTTAGTGGTGGACACGGGAGATTACATCTTCATGCCCTTGTTGTTTTTCTTCTGTGGTTTCTCCTGCTGCTGTTGCTGTTTGTCGTCCTTCGGAGCGGTCTGTCCCTTCTGCAACGGCTCTTTCAGGTTCTTGGTCGCCTCGTTGGTCTTGCCCTCGCTGTTCACCGCCACCTGTGTGCGGCTTTCGTTGGAGGGGGCTACCTTCTGTGCGTTGTCAGGATTGGTGTCGTAGCGATAAGGACGACCCTTCTCCGGGTTGAACTTGATATACATCGTGGCATGGAAACCCTGTTTGTCTGTCACGTTCTCCAGCTTTATCGCCTTACCCGCTGCATAATCGGCTTTCTGCTGGTCGGTGAAGTTCATGCCGCTCCATTTGCTGATGGGGCGGATGCTGCCGTCGGCGTTCGTCCACGTGTTGCGGCGTTGCTCCTTGTTCGTGTTGGCTGTGTTTTCCGTACCTTGCGCCTGTTTCTCCTTATTTTCCTGTGTCTGGACGGCACGGGGCGACCTGCCGGTTCCCGGCACGAACTCCACGCCGCGCTGCTCCACGTTCACTTGCAGGGTGGTGACGAACTTCCTGCCGTCCTTGCGTTCGATGAGTTTGTCACGCACGGGCAGACCGGCACGCAGCATGTCCTGCTCCTGCTTGGTGATTTCCGTCTTGCCGATGCGTTCCGGTATGCGCACCTTGCTGGCCGAGACATCCGTGATTTCGTTCGTCTTGCGGTCGATGCTGACGAACGAGGGGATGATCTCGCCCGTTTCCCTGTCCACGAGGTCCACGACCCTGCCGAGGTTGCCCGTTTCGCGCAGGTTCTTCCGGTCATCGTCGGAGAACTTGTGTTCCTTGTAGTCGTCGAGCTTCTGCTCCTTGCGGATGAAGTGCGGCACAAGGCTGACGTTGCCCTCGCCGTCCTTCTTGAAGGAGAGGCGGGCGTCCAGTTCGAAAGCCTCTCCGCCGAAATTGGGCGACACCCTCACCAAGTCGGACTTGCCGTAGTTGAGCATCCTGTTAAGGTCGCCCGACTTTTCAAGGTCGTCGCGCTTCACGCCCCATTTCTCCTCCAACTTCTGCCAGTTGATCTTGCTCTCGTCGATGGGCTGGTAGCCCCGGTTGCCCTGCGTCTGCTGAGGACTTTCCTGATTCTGTTCGTTTTTCTGTTCCATTTCTTCCTGTTTTTTAGGTTCGTCATCTTGTTTCTGTTCCGGTTGTTCCTGTTTTTCGGCGGACTGCTCCTCCTGTACTTTCTTTTCGTAGCCGGAGGTGTCCACCTTGTGGGGCGCAAGCATCTCCTTGTTGCCGTCGGGATCTTTCAGCAAGTCCTTGATAACCTCCAGCAGTTTGTCGGCTTGGTCCGCCGCGACACGGTAGAAACCGAAGCGGCTGGGTTCCCTGCACTGCCGGAAGAAGTTCCTGAAGAAGTTGTCCAGCACGTCGCCGTGCCGGTCGAATTGCAGGAAACTCTGCGCGTTCTCCGCTTTCGCGGGGATACGCTTGGGGGAGCCGTCGGCGTTCAGCCCGGCTACCACGCTGATTTCGCCCGTCTTCTCGTCACGGACAACCAGCACGTCCTTTTCGTCTTTTTTCTTTGCCATCTGAAAAATGTTTTAATGGTTATTTTTGAAAGAAATTATGGATACGAGCCTTGTAGAAGGCTATGTCTTCCTTGCGGAAATCCTTTACATGTTCGGAGAGGAACGTCAGCACGTCCGCCTCGCTGTAATAGGTCTTTTTGCCGAGCGTCTTGTAGGGCAGCGCGCCGATGCTGCGGTAGCGTTGCAGGGTGCGCTTGCTGATCTGGAGCAGTATGCACAGGTCTTGGTTGTCGAAAAGCCTGATCCCGTCCATCGGGTTCGGGGCTTTGCCGGACGGCTGCATGGAGAGCAGCATCTCGTCCTGACGGTCGAGCCGTTCCATCACCTTCTGCATCCAGTTCTCGAAATTGTTGCGGGTAAGCAGTTCCATGTCTTACGTCCTCCTTCCTTTGGGTCTGCCGCCCGTGCGCAGCGTGTGGTTGCGTTTCAACTGTTCCGGTGTCGCGGCTTCGCCCGTAACGGTGCTGTCTTCGAGCAGGCGGTCGATTTCCGACTGCCGGTAGCGGCACTTGCCGCGCAGCACGACATAGGCGATGCGCTGTTCGCTGCGCATGCGCTGGAGGGTGCGGCAACTCACGTTCAGCAGGTGCGCCGCCTCGCGGGTGGTGAGCAACCTGTCGGGAGCTTCTTCCTTCCTACCGCCGGAAACGGCACGCACGTGTGCCGCTATCTCGGCTATCTGTTCCGTCAATGCGGTGAAGGCGGAACTTTCCATCGTTATCACTTTCATATTCAGT
>ERZ809772.343-NODE-343-length-13421-cov-4.93932_pt1 | contig 13421 bp, 8 predicted proteins | sample MGYA00520313_ERZ809772 | MGnify/ENA primary metagenome ERZ809772 (study PRJEB31588, sample SAMN03401199) | human gut metagenome | study: EMG produced TPA metagenomics assembly of the PRJNA231909 data set (A prospective, longitudinal analysis of the... | reverse complement strand
CCTACACGACGCTCTTCCGATCTGCTGGTTTGATGCCTGTAATCGTTCTTATACCTCCATTCGTCGTTCCTACTTCAACAAACGTTTCCGTATTGCTACCCTCGCCCGGTATTACCAAAGCGGCATACGTATCATTGCCCATTGCATACGGTGTGATGGATTTCACGGGGCCTTCCACGTTCACCGGAGAAATGGCGGCATACTGAGAGTTGACGGTCAGTGACGTCACACTGCCCAGCCCTTCTTCTACACCGGCTATTTTGATGATAACACGTGCCATCCGACGGTTCATATTCAGTTTCAATACACCATCGGCAGGCTTTTCGGATATTTCCGTCGTACCGATCATGTAGTCCGCATTGGTGATGTTTTCGTTCGATGATTGGTCGGCAGGCAGAATGAAAGTGTTGAAAGAGACACTCGCCACTGCGGGATAATACGCATGATAAGCTACCGCTTCCGAATAAGATTCCGCCCATACCAGGCCGTTTTCCCCTTCGGTTGCCCAGTTCTTATCCGCGCCCATCGTGTATACCACAGGGAGCTCATCGCCACATCCAACCGCCAGTTTGTCACCTTGATTAAATGTCTGTTGGCTGGCATCATTCGCCCCCATAGGGTTGCTACGCGTAAACAGCGAATTGCCGTCCACCACAGCGTTTATCAGAACCTTATCGGCATTTGTCGCCGAACTTTGTCCTTGCACTTCATCGTCGTCGTTGCTGCAAGCCGAAAATGCAGTAAGAGCTGCAAGCAAATAAAAATATCTGAATGTTTTCATTGTATATTCTACTTAATTGAGTGACTAATTGTTATCTGCCTATTTGATTGCCTCCAGATTCGATTCAGAAGTAACCACATCCATCGTCAGAGTATAGCAAGTACCCTCCGTGAGTTGAGCTTCATCAGATTTCCATTCATAATCCGTATCACCGATATTGAAAGTAACGGTTAACGTTCCAGCATTTTGCGGCAGCAAAATACACTCGTAAGCTCCCTCCGCATTCTTGAAAGGCGTGATGCTTGCCGTGCCGGCAGCAGAAGTGGCTACTACGGCCGGTGTTGCCGTCGTCAAATCGCAAGTGCCGCTTAAAATTACGCCATTCGCCTTCAGGTTGTCCACCGTTGCTGCAACTCCACCGCTAACGGGTTTGATAATCAGTTTGCACAATTTATGTTTCAATTTGATATCAAGTTTGCCATTCTCATTTTGAAGATTAACCGCTTTCTTCGCCAGCAGGAAGTCTGCCGTCTTCAAAGCATCTTCCGTGCTCTGATTAGAGGGTACTTTTACTTCAAGATTTCCGTTTGTCAATTGCACGTCGTCTTTAGCAGGCGCAAAGGCACATACTGTTATATTGGGGGTATTAGAATCCCACATCAATGCCTCACCACTGGAAGTATTCCACCCATCATCGCCCTTTTGCATCAGAATGTTGTAGTTATACTCCGCATTTCCGGGGTTGTCGATAATCAACTGGAACTGCTCTAAGTTTTCACTGTTATAACCGGCACGCGTCTGCAAGTCGCCTACCCCCACCGAAAGTTGTATCTGACGGCTATCTGCCGTAGAATTATCGACAGACAGTCCTTCTGTCTGTGAGCAGCTTGCAAGTAGTCCAATAACCGCTGCCGACAAAAAAATCTTTTTCATATTATTTAAAAGATTAAAAAGTTTAAAAATCAATTAAAGTCCATTCGCGAAATAATAATCTGTTCAGACTTCGCTCCAAAGAATTACTTCGGGACCGGCCATATATGAACGGTCCCAAAGCTGCTTCTTTCAATTAAGAGTTGTCATTCAATCTACCGTCTGAAGATCGATTTCTGCAAACTCACCCATATCCCGATCACCTCTATATGGCATTTTGATAATGAAATACCGGCCTTTCACGCTACTGTCCAAATCAAAATATTCATATTCGGGGTGATGCAGGCTTTTCATCTCTGTTACCTTGCCCACAGGCACCCAGTTGGTTTGACTCTCCCAGTTAGTATCTGTTTTCCATCCATATTCATTCCAGTCGACATCTCCGTTTTCTTTTCCTTCCCAGAATTTCTCATGGTCAAAATTCCACCAAGTTCTGGAATCGGAACTAACATAAAACTCAAGTTGATAGTTGTGTCTATCCTGTTGACCCTCATTATCTATATGCATAAATCCGATTCTACTGAAAGCATGCTCTTCCTTTGTATCTATAACCAAGACAGGAGGAATATCTCTTGCGTTAGGACCATCCCAATGGCTTGCCCAAAATGTTTTAGGATCACCATCCAAAAGATGTTTGAATTTACCACCATTATTCCATCTTCTTTCTTCATATTTACCTGTAACCTCCCAGTCACTGCTATGATGAATAACCATTACATGTATATTTTTCTCCGGTGAAGAAGCAACAGGATCACTACTCATACGAATCGGAAGTACATAATCCCCCCATTCCAGTTTTTCACCGGTAAAGGTTATAAACAAGTCTGCGGTCTTTTCTCCCTTGCGCAACTGTATATTTTCAGAGAACTCATAACATTCTACCGGCAATAGCCTATACGTAGGATACATTGCAGCCGCATATTCTTCATCAACCTCAAATGTGCATGTAAGTCCCCACTGGTTTTCAGCATCAATACCAAACTCAACCGAATTGACGCGAGGAGTGCCATTCTCATACTGTACAATCCGTTCGACAGCACTATTGAAGCCTACAGACGGACTAACGACGTTGATTTTCATGAATATCTCATTTTTTGCAGCATTCACCAGGTCGCTCTCACTACGTAAACATATGGGTAATACCCATGTAGAATTGGGGGCAGTGCTTATTTCATCCTCAATGACTTTGGGTGTCATGGACACAGTAACCTGTTTGTAGAACTCTTCCGTTGCAAAATCCAAATGCAAGTTGTCAATGGAGTAGCCTTTGGTAAGTACCTTGTAATTGGTCCCTTCAGGAATGCTGTATTTTTGGTCTACCTCTGCCTGTGTCAGCGTATGGATGTCGCAAGCAGCCGGCTGCGCCATAAAGTCCTTACCGCCAAGATTGACAGAGAAAGAATATGTACTCTTCTCATCAGCATTGTATAAAGTGATTTCAGGGGTTCCGTATTCTTTTATATACAGCACTTTGTTGTACTCCTCAGGAACCAGATTGTCCAATTCGTATTTATCTTGCTCGCAAGCCGCCAGCAAGGCGAGCATACTTGCAATTCCTATAAACTTAGTTTTCATAATGTATTCTTTTATTTATTAATAACCGGGGGACTGCACTAACTGCGGATTACTATACACTTCTTTATCTTCCGCCGGAAGCAGATACAAACGGTTGTACCATCTCAACGGCTGATTCATCAATATCGGTTGATTAAATTGCTCGAAAGCAGGGTCTACCAGATTATTGTTCAAACCGTAAATCTTACCGGCACCAGATACCTGTGGTGCGATTACCCATCGGCGCATATCATAATAACGATGTCCTTCCTTAAACAGCTCGACAAAACGTTCGTTACGAATCAAATCAGTCACACTCATATTCATTCCCGCCATATCTGCCTCTGTCAGGTCATCAAAACCAGCACGTCTACGTACGAAATTCAGTTGTTTCAACGCTTCTCCATTGTTATCCAACGCTGCATAGCATTCAGCAAGGTTCAAATACAATTCTGACATACGAATGAATGGAAGACGTGTTTTATTTCCTGTCACTTTGTCTGTCATATCAAATTTAATGTCGGGTGTAATAAATTTCTTCGTCAAGAAGCCGGTTCCTACATAATTACGTTCACCCGGAATATAACCATTGGTCTTGCTATTTTTCAGATTAAGCCAAAGCGGTTCCCCGTTGCGCACCTGGGTTGCATACTGGCATCCGTCAAAAGCAATCCACGCATAATAACGGGCTTCACGTTTGACATTAAGTTTAATGATATCATTCTTTACACCCTCCTTATCAATGTCGTTCTGTTCCAATTCCGGACTGGAAGTCCCTTCGTAAAAACGGGAATACCATTCATCCTTGCGATAGAAGTCGGCATCATCGGCAGGTAGTTTTCCTTTTTCCGTATAGAAGCGCTGTACGGTATTCAGCGTAGGTGCATTAAACGACCATCCCCCCATCTTATGCCATGTTGTTCCATTGGTTTTGATAATCTTTGCAGGCATCTCCGCAAGTACTGGCCAATAATCCGTTACTCCCATACGCTTAGTATTCACCCCCCAAATCAGTTCGTCATTTCCATCATTTTCGTTCGAAGCAACCAAGTATTGGAACATACGGACCCGTTCCTTAAACTCCTTGTTCTCAGGTGTATCTTCTTCTCTTCCGGGGATGAAAGGCAAACCCACCTTTTGTTTTTCTGCTATCAAATTGGCTTTTCCTATGGTAAACAATTCATAACCGGCATCTTTGGCAGCCTTGAAAGCATCTTGACATGCCGCCAACGCATCTTCCCATTTTTTTCGGCTATATTGTATACTTACCAGTTCTTTACCATATCCTGGTGTCTCATAGTTGCGGTTCTGCCAGCTCTTGTCATAAAACGAACCATTCCACAAAGGAGAAGCCGCATATAGTAATACACGTGCCTTGATACACTTGCATATAGTTGCATCTGCACGTCCCTTGTCAGCCATATCACGTGTAGCGGGGAGCAGATAGGCAGCCTGATCGAGCTTTCTCACGATATATTCTACGCAATAATCAAAATGTGAACGTCCCGGCATGTCATTTTTGGATATATTAGCATCTCCTAATTGTTCAATAACGGGAATAGGACCGAACGTATTCAACAGACGAAAATGATAATATGCATCTAAAAAGTAGCATTCGCCTTTGTATTCATCCTTATCCTCCTCCGTCACTCCGACCGGATTCAGTTGATCTATCAATTCCAAGAAACGATGTACCTGTCCCAAAGCAGAATACCATGTATACCACATACCGATACCGTCCGTTGTATTGGCTGTACCAAATTGAACTTTTTGACATTGTCCCGACCAAGCCAACGGCCAAAGAGTCTCGTCCGAACCGTTTTCAAAATAATTAATATTATATGTATGAAATTCCGTTATAGGAGCATAACAGGAAAACAGGAATCCTAACGTTGCAGATTTATCTGTCATCGTATCTTCCATATCCGGTTGTGCCGGCGGAATAACATCCAGGTAACTGCATGAGGCAAAACAGGTCAGACAGATGATGCCGATGAAACCTGATTTTATGAATCGATTGGTATGTTTTAAAATGTTCATATCTAAGTTGTTTTATAAATTGTAGGTTCAGAATGTAAGTTGTACTCCGACATTGAAAGTACGTTGTAACGGATAGGCATTCCATTTAAGTTCCGGATCCCATAGTTTGAACGGGCTGAATACAGCCAAATTGTCTGCATTGAAATAAACACGGCAATAAGGGAATGTATAACCCAGTTCCAATGTTTTGAACCGCAAGAAATTAGCGTTACGCATCCAGAAAGAACTCTTCACGATATTGTTCTGTATGGCATTGATCGTTGTTCCTAAACGAGGGTAAACCGCATTGGGATTCGGATTGTCTACCGACCAATGCCCGTCGGCAATCCACTGCATCAGGTTAGTAGGCAGCGTCTCACCGTATTGTCCGTCACCACCGCCCGACTGAAAGGGAGCAAATCCTTCATTAATCATGATCTTGCGTTTGGCAGAACCGTTGAAAAATACACCGAAATCAAATTTCTTATAAGTCAGGTTCAATCCGAAACCATATTGGATGTTAGGAATTTCAGCATAAGGCGAAAGCATCACTTGGTCTTGCTCCGTGATTTGTCCGTCACCATTGATATCACGATATTTGATATCACCCGGGCGTAAATCACTACCCCCCAATTGCGACTGATCTGCCCAGTTGTCTATCTCCTCCTGACTGCTGAATAAACCGTCGGCAACATATCCGGTCAGTGTATTTAACGGTTTACCTGTTTTCGTTTGCCATACATATGGGAAATCCGGTTCATCGGCATACTTGTATTCATTACGGTTGAAAGTAAAGTTTCCACGGAAATCAACAAACCAGTCTTTACCGAATTGTTTGCTCCAGTTAATACTCAATTCCACACCTCTATTGAGTACTTCACCGATATTACTCCAAGGCGTGAATCCGCCGTATCCCAATATCTGAGGGAAAGAAGCACGCTGCATCAAGATGCGGTCGCGATAATCACGGAAATAATCGAACGTTATGTTCACCTGATCGAAAAGCGAGATGTCAGCACCAATATTTAACTTTTTCACACGTTCCCAACCGGCATTCTGTATGGCAAGAGTTTCGAACTTGACCCCTTCACGGACAATCTCACTACCCGGCATACCAGTAGAATAGATAAAACTTTTGTCATGATATTCATTTAGATCCTTATTCGGATCAAAATTCAACTTATTAAAATAAAGAAAGTGTGGAGCATCCTTGTGGAATTGGTCACTACCAACCAAACCATAGGATCCTCTGATTTTCAAATGGCTGATAGTCTTTGAAACCGGTTCCCAAAAATCTTCATTACTTACCACCCATCCGAGAGAGACAGCAGGGAAAAACTCGAAACGTGTGCCCGAAGCCAGACGTTCGGAACCGTTGTACCCGAAGTTGAACTCCATAAGATATTTATTGGCATAGTCGTAAGTGATACGTCCGGAATAACCCTGGTTACGATTAGGAAGTATGGCATTGCGATATTCACGCATCATATACATGGCCATGGCGGTGAGGTTGTGATATCCGAAACTACGCTTCCAGTCCAACCGTGCATCTAAATAAAAGGTCTGGTCCTGTTCTTTTTTGTGATCGGACTCTTCAATAAAATATTTTCCAGTTTTCAATACTTCCAACTCATACACATTTGTTTCCGGATCGAAAGAGCTCGCTTTCATCTGATAATAGAAAGGATCGATGGAACGTTTATATTTGGTGTGTGAATAGTTCTTGAAATTAACCAATACCTTTGCACTCAGTCCTTCAGTTATGAAATCCAGTTTCTGAGCCACATTCAAAGATGCGTTCACAGTGTTATAATTCACTTCCTGAAATGATTTCAACATATTGGCATACGGGTTCTCACCATACATACCCGGTTTCAACGTCACGTTACCGAAGCGAACATGCCCCCGATCACCCTCCTGTGCAGGGAAAGCTGCCGGAAACGCTACAGGATTGGTAGCCATCACACTTTTATACATATCTTCAGTAGAAAACTCCGGACCATTACGGTGTCCCATCTGTGTCATAATGCGCAAGTCGACCGTTGTCGTGTTAGACAGTTTGTAGGAAATGTTATTCTGGAAGTTATATTCCCACGTATTAAAGTTAGTGTCATAGAAGTAATTCTTCGGCGTATTCATCAAACCGGTATCGTGGTTAGCCTGCAAACTCAAGAAATAGGTAACTCGTGAACCACCACCCTGAACATTGACGTTGGCACGCTGATTGAAATTTCCTTTCTTAAAAATCGTATCATACCAGTCTACATTAGGGTAAGCATACGGATTGATTCCGTCTGCTGTATATTGAATAACATCAGCCCCATACATATCTCCCAAATCACGTGCCTGACGGGCTTCGTTAAACTTGCGCATGTAAGTAGGACCATCTGCAAACTCAATACGATTCATTGGCTGGAAATAAGAAGCTTCCAGCGACACGTTCACGGTTGCTTTCGTATTTTCCGAACCACTTTTCGTAGTCACCAGCATGACACCGTTCGCACCACGGTTACCATAAATAGCCGTTGCCGAAGCATCTTTCAATATGGTGAAACTTTCAATTGTTTCTGCCGGAATCGTATTTAAGTCGCCGGATGAAATTTCTACACCGTTAAGAAGAATCAAAGGGGTAGCCACACCACCGAACGTATTGATACCACGAATATAGAAATCGGAAGCTGCTCCCGGCTCACCACTATTAGTTTTTGAAACCACACCGGACAATTTACCGGCAAGGTTGTTGGTCAATGAAGAAGACGGAGCCTTCAAGACAGTACCTTTCACACTGGCAATAGATCCTGTCACGGAGACTTTCTTCTGCGTACCGGCACCGATAATCACAACTTCGTCCAACACCTCATTATCCGACACCATTTTAATCTGAATAACACCCAAGTCACTTACTATTACCGTCTGGCTTTTATAACCGATGTAAGAACATTCCAGTTCCGTCTTGTTAGTCACTTCTATTTTGAATTTACCATCAAGATCGGTGATGGTACCTCGGTCACTACCCTTAACGCGGATATTAACCCCCACCAATGACTCGCCACTGGTAGCATCAATCACAGTTCCATATAAAGTGCGTTTCAATGGAGTTTTGTTTTGCAAAACCTCTTGCACAGGAACATCACTATTCTCAGCTACGGCATCCAACGGATAACTGCCGAGAATACAGGCAAACAATGGCAAGGCTACCACCATTCTTTGCTTCTTTTTCAATGAATTTAAATCCATACTGAAAATTATTAAAGTTAACAATAGTTTTTTGATCATTTTATTTCATGTGAAGCCTGTTCGGTTCATGTCATTTAATCTGATCGAAAAAATATTTTGATAAATAATTAATTTACTCAATCACTCCCACATATCCTCCGTTGCGAACCATCTTCAACGTCAATGTAGAAGTAGAGCGTATCTCTGACTCCTGCCTTATGTAATCCATCGCCGAACAGTCGGCATTCATGCCGTCGGCAAAGCCGGTCAGATGAAAATCCCTATTGGGAGAAAGGAAATCGAGGTTGACCGTGACAGTACGCGGCTCACCATTCGTAATAGCCCCCACGAACCACTTATCTCCACTCCGACGGGCGATGACTATATATTCGCCCAACTTGGCATCCAGCACTCTCGTCTCATCCCATACCACAGGAACACTGGCTATGAAATCCGTACAGGGACGTTCGCGATAATACAACGTGGGACTGTCCGCCAACATTTGCAGCCCGCTTTCAAATACTACATACAGCGCCATCTGATAGGCACGGGTCCCCGAAGCGGCAGGATTTCCATGCGTCCATATATCAAAATGGTTTTCTTCCGGATGAACATTATTCATGGCTCCCGGAGTGAAATCCATCGGTCCTACAACGTTACGGATGAAAGGCAGCCAAATGCTGTTCGCAGGATCGCAACGCTTGCCCATCTCCATACCTACCACTCCTTCGTAAGAAAGAACATTGGGATAACGGCACTCCAGTCCGGCAGGCTTGAAAGAACCATGGAAATCGATTATGAGTTTGTGTTTGGCTGCTTCTTTAGCTACACGCTCATAGAAATTCACCATCCACTGGTCGCTGCGTTCCATAAAATCTATCTTTAATCCTGCTACTCCCCATTCGGCATACCTGGCAAACAATTGGTCAAAATGTTTTTCTACTGTAAGCCAACTCAGCCAAAGCAGAATCTTCACATTATGCTCTTTGGCATAGCGGATAACTTCCGGCAAATCGATTTCCGGATGAGGAGTCCAAGGATCACTGGCGGCTGCCATCCAAGCACCGTCCATCAATGTATATTCCAACCCCAACTCCGCTGCAAAGTCTATATAATATTTATAAGTCTGCGTATTGGCATCCACTCTGAAATCTACATCATAAATACGAGGATTCCACCATTCCCAACTTGATTTACCAGGTTTTACCCAACTATAATCGGCAAGTTCACAGGGTGCTGAGAGTTTATATACCATTTCATTCTCAACCAATACCTTTTCGTTTTTCGCTATCACGAAGAAACGCCAAGGGAAACTTCTTTTTCCTGACGTCCGAGCAATATACGAGGCTTCTTCCAAAATTTTGAATTTGTAATCATTATCGTCTTCGAAACGGACAGGACATTTGGGAAACAAGGCATACATTCCATTGTTACCCGTACTTTTCAGAAACATACAGGGATAATCGGTAAGGTCGGCTTCCGATATCAGAATCTTACAACCACCGGGCGTTTCAAGCAATGCCGGCAAATAAGCCATGATATCATCCGTCTGGTAACTTTCCGTCTGCATACAGGTGTAAACAGACTCATAAGAAGTGGAGAAAGCATGTGCTTCGCCCAAACAGGCACGATAATCGGTAGGAAAGTTGATATTGAAATCTTCTCCGACTACCTCTATCGGACTTTTTCTATCAGTAATGAAACGATAGGCTACACCGTCATCAAAAACCCGAAATTCTACAGTATAATCTCCTGCCATATTCATGCGCAAATAATTATAATGATTGCGCACCGTTTCATTTTTCAGGGGAATCTCCCGCTTCCTGCTTTCATCCACCGTGCCTTTCCTCACTTTTCTCAGCACAGGTTTTACTCCCAATGTGCCATCGGAAAGGGTCATCCCCATCGTACACCTACTTAATAATATATCATCACCAGTAGAGATAGAATAATAAATTTTATCTTTCAGCTCGATGCTGACTTTTACAGTACCGTCGGGAGAATGTACGTTCAGTACTTTCCCGTAGACAGCACCACTGACTGCAAGTTGAATGAGCAACCCTATCGCTCCAATAAGCACCTTTTTCATTTTATCGAAATTTTCATTAACATAACTCAATTTTAATGTTTGCAAAATACGATATTTAAATTTGCAAAACAGGCAATTATTTTACCTAAAAAAGACAAAATTCTGCCTTTTGCATATTCAGCGTTATATTCAGAGTTCCTTTCACAAACCTTCCACCTCTACCCCTACCTGCAAATCCGTTTGGCAGAATTTTAGCCTTTATAGGCAAAATTTTAGCCTTCATAATCCTTGGCAATTCATACATTTGCACATTATTATTTTTATTAAAATTGCAAATTTCTTATGAGGACAATCACAAAAAACGCATGGAGAAGTTTCTGTATGGCGGCAGCCATGACAGCAATTTGCTCATGTACCCCGTCCACTCAAAAAGTAGACGGACAAACTGAGAAACAAGATGACTATTATGTGGCAGCTTATATCTGGCCGTCATGCCACAACGACCCGATGGGACAAGACACTCTATGGGGAGAAGGCATCGGTGAATGGGAAGTCATCAAAAAAGGTAATCCCCGTTTCGAAGGACACTACCAGCCGAAAGTACCTTTGTGGGGATATGAAATGGATGATGACACGCAAGTCATGGAGAAATGGATTGATGTGGCAACCGCCCATGGCATCAATATGTTTATCTTCGACTGGTACTGGTATGATGGACAGCCTTTTCTGGAAAGCACCGTCAACAACGGATTCCTGAAAGCCAAGAACAATGAGAAAATGAAATTCTACCTGATGTGGGCCAATCACCACGTGGCACACAATTATTGGAATGTACACCGATACAAGGATGACAAATCGCGTTTATGGAACGGTACGGTAGACTGGGATAACTTCAAAATCATCGTAGAACGGGTGATACGCCAATATTTCCACAAGCCAAACTATTTCAAGATAGACGGTTGCCCGGTATTTTCCATTTTTGGTTACTACGAGTTGCGCGAGAACTTCGGCGATGCCAAAGGAGTAAAGAAGGCGATGGATTACTTCAGAGAAGAGGTGAAAAAAGCCGGGTTCCCGGATTTACATCTCCAGCTTATCGGTGACGGCTTCCCCTTCCCCGAATTTATGGAAATGGTGGCTACGGTAGGCGTCAACAGTGTAACGAAATACAACTGGGGATGGCCTTTCGAAGAAGACTATGTATCATGGGGAACAAAAGCCATGCAGCGCCGGGAACAATGGACGCAAGCACTGGACTCGCTCGGAGTTCCTTTCTTCCCGAATGTATCTATCGGTTGGGATGATTCCCCCCGGTTCCCGAACAAAAAAGCCGATGAAATCGTGCATTATAATGATTCGCCCGAAAGTTTTGCCGCTTTCCTGCAAAAGACGAAAGAGTACGTAGACCAACGTCCCGGACGTCCCAAACTGATTACAATCAACTCTTGGAACGAATGGGTGGAAGGCAGCTATCTCCTACCCGATATGAAGAACGGTTTCGGTTATCTGAACGCCGTAAAACGAGTGATGAACGGTGAATATGAAAATTTTGGAAATAAAAACTAATCAGTACTATATTATTATGATGAAACGAAAATTTGGAATGTTAGGGCTCCTGTTCCTGTCGCTAACTTTCGGTGGATGCCAAGATAGCAATGAGAATGACATCATTGAGCCGGAACCACAGCCACCTGTAGCTATGGGTAAGGACACGACATTAGAGTCACCCGATGGAGGGCTGAAAGTGGAAATTTCGACTGAAGGAAATATCACCTACACTGTCTCACACAATGGTGTAACAGTGGTAAACGCATCCCCCGTCTCCATGACACTGGACGACGGACAAATTTGGGGAAAAGGTTCTACTTTCATCGGTTCTACCAAAGAATCGGTCAACACGACCATTGACTCGCCATTTTATATCCGCAAATCGGTGAATGATATCTACAATGAACTAACATTGCACTTCTCCGAAGAGTTCCGCATCGTATTCAGAGCTTACAACGAAGGAATGGCTTACCACTTCGAATCAGAGCGGAAAAAGAATTTCAAGGTTCTATCGGAAGAAGTGGATTTCAGTTTCCCCTCCAGCTTCACAATGACGGCCGCTCTTAGTCCGGGAGCTACAGATACGTGGCAGAAAAACGCAAACAACAGCTACGAGAATTTCTATCAGTATGATATCAAGGAAATCTCCGGCGGATGCCAGTTGGCTATGTTGCCGTTGATGGTGAAATGCGAAGGGAAAATCTTGTGTATCGCTGAAGCGAATGTCAAAAACTACCCAAGTATGTTCATTCGCAAAACACCGGGCAACCATTTGGCAGGTTATCAACAAGAACGTGTCAGAAGTGCCTATCGTGACGGTTCATACAAATGGCCTTCCGAATGGTATAAATATATTGCCAGTTGCGAGGGTTCCATGACATTCCCCTGGCGCATCCTCATGGTGATGGACAAGGAGTCGCAGTTGCTGGACAACGACATGATATACAAATTGGCACCGGCACGCAGCAAATTGTTCGACACGTCGTGGATTAAACCCGGTATGAGCACATGGGACTGGATGACAGCCTATTCTCTTGATGGAGTAGGTACTCCGGGTATCCATTTAGAAAATTACATATACCACATCAACTTTGCCAAAGAAATGGGTATCCCTTACATCACTATCGATGCAGGAAGTATCAATATGTGGGGAACCGATTTTTCTTATGATTCTTGCTTGAAAGATGTCATCGAACAGGCCAGAAAGAGCAACATAGGTGTATGGGTGTGGATGGAAGCGGCTTTCTTTTCCGATGTGTTGGAAAAGGCAGATAACAGTACGTTTGAATACATATTCAGAAGGCTGAGCAATGACGGTGTCAAAGGTATAAAAATAGACTTCTTTGAACGCAGCGACCAAGAATATATTGACCTGCAATGGAAAATAGCGGAAATGGCAGCTAA
>ERZ809772.298-NODE-298-length-15057-cov-7.01393_pt1 | contig 15057 bp, 7 predicted proteins | sample MGYA00520313_ERZ809772 | MGnify/ENA primary metagenome ERZ809772 (study PRJEB31588, sample SAMN03401199) | human gut metagenome | study: EMG produced TPA metagenomics assembly of the PRJNA231909 data set (A prospective, longitudinal analysis of the... | reverse complement strand
TCCGATCTTACTGTGAAGGGGATAAAGACTTACTGATTCACTACGAAATTACGTATCTGACACCCGGTTCTCTCACCTTTGACTATACGCAAACTCAAGGTATGCCGACCGGAAGCCAGTTCTGTTTCCAGCATATACACCCACGGAATGTATAGGTTCCGGCTCCAATCAGTAAATGTATCCAGTTTCTTGAACGGAGCGCAATCCACACTGTATTCCAGCACACAGGCTTGCGGACCGGCTGCGCAGAAGATACCTACAGCGCGTCCTTCAAAAGAGAATGAAAGACTGGCTCCGGCACGGTCAGCCACCAACATGGGAACATGTACGAAACCTTTACGAGTATTCCCTTTCACTGTAGGCGTCCAGTCATCCACCACTTTCCAACCATTCAGTTGCTTGGCGGAACGGATATCCGCAAATACACCTTTATCATAAGAATAGGAATCTATCGGTTTTTCCGGTACCTCATGTGCCCGGACAGTTTTCTTTACCACGTCGCCACTCCATTCAAGGTCGAAGAGACGGTTAATAGCGGCAGCATAATATGTATGACCGTTCCAAGCAGGATGTGTGCCACCAAATTCTTTCCAATCAAACTCACCATCGCGCATACGCTGCGCCACTTCTTCCGCCAGATTGATAGAGGAAACATAATAATGATTGGCTACACTTTCATGATTCATAATAACCTGGGGTTGTATACCCTTATCCAACAAAGGTATGAATGGATCGTAAATAAAGTGAAGCATGACAATATCCATTTCCGGACTGACAGTACGGGCATGACGAATAATACCCTCCATACCACGCGTCTGCCGGATATAATCGAATCCGTTTGTATCATCATTTACCGCTGCCTCAACAAATAATAGATCAGACATTCCTTTCTGCAACACATCATTTTCAAAACGGAAAGCATGAGGAGTGCTTCCGGTAGAAGGTATTCCGGCATCAATGAACGTAAATTCAGTTTCCGGGAAACGCTGTTTCAAATCTTCCTGTATCATATTCCGCCAACCACGCATTTCGGTAATGGAACCACCCAGAAAAGCGACACAACCTTTTTTCTCTTTCGCAAACTTCAGATAAGAGTTAGTAAGGCTACCACGTTGATGGATCACTTGTTTCTTCTGATAATCCGGTTGGTTACGGATTATAAAATCAACAACCGGTTCAGCATTATCCAAGCTATGGGGATGATGATCGCAACCGGGTTTCAATATGATTTCGACATTACCTCCCAAAGCACGATAACGTTCAGCAGCAATCTTCATGTGCTTTTCATACGGCACAATCTTGTCACTATCACCACAAACGCCCATCACTGGAATACCGGCAGCCGCTAATGGAGCCAGGTTATCAATCGGATTTCCTTTGAAATCTTTGGCATTTTCTTCAGTCAATCCCCATTCTGCAAGGAAGCCTTTCCAGAAATCACGTTCCCAGTTCTCGGAGAAATAGAGCATATCGCATACAGGAGCGTCCACATAGATACAGGCCACTTTATCAGGATTATTTGCCGCCCAGTTAAATGCGAATAATCCGCCACGACTGAAGCCTTCTAACGTCACTTTGGGAGAAAGACGATAATATCTGCGCATGACTTCATAGAAATCAGTGCCCAGGCGTTGCGCACGCGGACTTCCATAAAGATGAGTCAAATCATAATACGCCACATGAAAACCTTTTTCCAACAAAGCCTTATCTACCGAAGGGAAAGCTCCGAAAAATGCAGGACGCCATATCCAGGGACGCCCTTCCGCTACCTTGCGGGGAGCAACAACGATAGCGCGGCGTGCATTACAAATAAAATTATAACGATCGAACCCTTCCCATTGCGACTTCTTACCGGGGAAAGGTTGATCGGTAACAATTGCAGGCGCCTCATTACCGGTCAGTGTACGATAAAGTTCACCGGCAATCAATGCAGCTCCTTGTTCATTGGGGTGGATACCATCCGTATAGTAATCAGGATATGGCTTCAGCAGTGCATAAAGATCCACAACGGGCAGATGACGTTTCTTCGCTACACTGCGTATTACAGGAATAATACCGTTTGTAATTACGCTATCGTTAATACCAAAATTCCGTTTTACGGCAGGAACAGGCAAACAAAGATATATCTTAGGTTTGGAAGGCAATTCCTGAAGAATATCCAGCATTTCCGTCAAATCCTTCTTAAAATCTTTTCCATAACGCCAATTCCAGGGTTTGCTGTCATTCGTTCCCAATTTAATGGTAACGATATCCGGCTGAAATGCCAAAAGATCACGAAACTTCTGTTCGTGCATATAAGGATGATCTCCCTTATTCAGCAATACACGGGCACTAATTCCGAAATTGCGGACATCGTACCCTTCACCCAAAAGCTGGGAAAGCAACCCCGGATAACTGTTCTGAAACTGATTTTTAATTCCTGAGCCATAAGTGATACTGTTTCCAACACAGGCAATCTTTACAGGTTTCTTTTCTTGTGCCACTGCCCACAGACTGAACAAGCACAAAAAAAGTAAAAGAGTGTTTTTCTTTTTCATAATATATATATTAAATATACTCCATAGCATTTTTGACCGACACAAAGATACATTTTATTTTAAAACCAAAGTCTAATGATTAGTCACTTAAAGGTTATCAACACTCTCGTATACGTATTTAATTTGGATAAAATCTCCATCCTCGCTCCATAAATAGATAATATCTTCAAAGAAAGTCCCAGCCCAATACCATGACCTGAATATTCCCTTGTATTGGTTGCACGATAGAATGCCTGGAAAATAAGCTGTATTTCATCTTCGGGAATGCCAATACCTTTGTCTTCTATTTCCAAAATAGTGCTCCCTTCCTTAGGATACAGCCGCACAGCTACAGGTTGTTCACCGGAATATTTACAGGCATTGTTCAGTATATTACGGATTGCTATTTTCAGCAAATGCAGATTAGCCCTTACCACTGGCAGGCTCTCTTTCTGAAATGTATTACTGAACTGCATCCGCTCATTCTCGGCACACAGTATGATCAGAAGTTCTGCCAGGTCCACATCTTCCATATTATTCTTCAGAAGTTCTTCATCCTGATGCGAAAGGAAAAGGAGGGATTTTATCAACAAGCTGATTCTTTTGCTTTCATCCGAAATACGGTTCAAAGCCTTGATATATTCTTGTGACGAACGTTCTTTCAGCAAGCTGATTTCACACTCTCCCTGAATGGCCGTCAGCGGATTATTAAGTTCATGGGAAGCACTGCTTACGAAAGATTTTTCGGACTTGAAAGCCGCGTCTATGCGGTCGAGCATACCATTGATAGAAGTGATCAGATCGTCCAGTTCGTCATGGTTACCGGCTGTCTTAATCCTGATATTCAGATTATTCCCCCGGATGCGCCGCAGCTCTTTCAAAATACGCTTCACCGGTGCCAACATTCGATTGGCATAAAACCTTCCAATGAAATAAACCGATATGGAACTGAAAATGAACAAAAGAAGTATCAGGATAAGCACATGATTCTGTATCTCTGTTCCATAGTTGTTCCGGGCAAGTATCAGAACTATAAAATTACCTTCATTATCCGGGTAATACAATGCCGCACCCACCTCTTTTTTATAACGAAATGAAACCGGCTCTTCCATGAATAGTCGCTTCTGCTGCTCTTTGTTCAGATACTTATCAAGTGTATCTTTCACAGTCTCCATGCTATCGGTATTCAGTAAAATTTCCTTAGCCTGGGGAAGAAGCCCTTCGTATTCCTGACGGATAATTTCATAACTGCTCTCGTCTACTTCATCCTTTTCCCAATGTTTCTGGGCAGTAAGATAGGCTTTATCTGCCAGGTAAGAATCGTACAGCCTATTGATATAGTTATAAATGAAAAAATAGAAAACAACCATGATACAGGTAAGCATACATATCGTGATACCCGTATAGAACAACGCTATTTTACTTCCTATCTTCACTACGATTCTCCGTTTAATGAGATTCCATAATATAGCCCAAACCTACCACCGTATGGATAAGTTTGTTTTCATAATCTTTATCAATCTTAGTACGCAGGTAGTTCACATACACATCTACTACATTGGTATTCGTATCAAAATTCTTATCCCATACATGTTTCAGGAGATTCACCCGAGAGAGCACAACACCCTGGTTATTCATGAAGTGCTCTAAAAGTCGGTATTCTTTTACCGTCAGTTCCATTTCATGGTCACCACGACGGGCACGCCTGGTATTGCAATCGAGGATAAGGTCACCACAAACAAGCTCCGAAGTTCTTTTCTCCTTGCTCCTGCGCAGCAAAGCGGTGATACGCGCTTCCAACTCCTGAAAGCTGAAAGGCTTCACCAAATAATCATCGGCACCTGCGTAGAGTCCTTTTACAATATCATCTGTTGTACCCAAGGCCGTAAGCATAATGACGGGGGAATCGTATCCATAGAGTTGGCGGTACTGCCTGCATAGGTCCAGTCCGTTCATCTTGGGCATGATTATATCCAGAACAAGTAAGTCAAAAGGTTCGTCCTGAGCCAGCTGCCAACCATCCGCACCATTATAAGCTACAGAAACCGTATGCCCGAATTCCTGCAATCCCCGTTCTATGAAAGAGGCTATATTGACTTCATCTTCTACCAACAGTATCTTTGCCATAGTTTTTAAAACTTAAAGAAAGCACAAATATACGTTTTATAGTTTTTTCTGCTTCAATCTACCGTCTTTATCATATAACATTTTACCATAAACGATCTCGACAATCAACGGGAAAACAAACAAAGCGAAGAAAGTAGCCCCGATCAGACCTCCGATAATAACAATGGCCAGCGGTCGCTGCGATTCGGAACCGATTCCATGACTCAGCGCCGCAGGCATCAGGCCGATAGCCGCCATTGCAGCCGTCATCAGCACGGGCCGAACCCTGGAACGCACACTGGTTTTTACAGCATCGGGCAACGCCAACCTCGCCTGCAGATTGTGTTTGATATCGGATATCATAATCACTCCATTTTGGATACAGATACCAAAAAGAGCAATGAACCCGATACCGGCAGAGATCGAAAAATTAAAGCGGGTTATGAGCAAGGCAGCAATACCACCCACAGCGGCAAAAGGTACATTCAGCAATACCAAACCTGCATCCCGTGCATTGGAAAACAGGATGAAAAGAATAATAAAGATGATGATAATGCTGACAGGAACTACCTGCGCCAAACGTTGAGTAGCACGTTGCTGGTTTTCAAAATCTCCGGTCCACTTCAAAGTATATCCTTCGGGCAAATGCACTGCGGTATTCACTTTCTTCTGAGCCTCAGCAACGGCAGTTCCCATATCTCTACCCCGGACCGAGAATTTCACGGCACAGAAACGGGCATGATTATCACGGAAGATAAGTAAGGGGCCGGTGATAGTCTTTATCTCCGACAGTTCCTTAATCGGCACCATCGTACCATCCATAGCGGGTACCAGTATTTTTCCTATCTCATCTTCGTTGCATCTGAATTCCTCTTTATAACGCACCATGATATTGAACTTCTTCTCATCTTCGTAAAGCAAGGAAGCCGACTTACCTCCAATCGCCATTTCGATAATGGACTGTACATCTTCCTTAGCCACTCCATAGCGTGCGAGCTTATTCTCATCCAGTTCTATGCGCAATTCCGGCTGTCCGATATTTCGTATTACCCCCAAATCTTCGATGCCATCCACGGTTCCCAATATTTTATAAATCTCTACGGCTTTTTTCTCGGACTCATACAGATCTTTACCGAAGACTTTCACAGCTATAGAACCCTTTACACCGGAAGCTGCTTCTTCCACATTATCCGTAATCGGCTGGGAGAAGTTAAAGTCTATACCCGGGTAAATCTCCAGTTCATGTTGCATTTTGTCAATCAATTCCAGTTTGGTAAAGCCGCTTTCCCAGTCCTTTTCCGGATAAATATCTACGTGAAACTCGATATTATAAAATCCGGTGGCATCGGTTCCGTCATTGGGGCGTCCGGTCTGAGACATCACCTGTTTCACTTCAGGGAAGCTTCTCAACTTCGCCCGCATCTTGTTTGCGAGATTGACGGACTCATCCAGAGCTATACTTTGCGGTAAAGTGGCACGGATATAGATAGAGCCTTCATTCAACTGGGGAAGGAATTCCGTTCCGAGGAAAGAAAATGCATACAACCCCACCACTGCCACAAGCGTAGCAATCGTAATCGTCACCTTGCGATAAGCATAGCAGACATCAAACAAGGCGGATGATTTCTCATTAACAAAGCGGAAGAACCTGTTATTCTTTTCGCGCACATTCTTCTTTAACAGCATGGCCGAAAGTACGGGTACCAGAGTCAAGGTGAACACCAATGCCCCCAACAAAGCAAAGCCCAGCGTAAAAGCAAGCGGTGAAAACATCTTCCCCTCTACTTTCTGGAAAGAGAAAATAGGAATCAGCGCCGTAATGATAATCAGTTTGGAGAAAAAAACCGCTTTCGCCTTATCTTTGGCAGCATTACGGATCAATCCCATCTTTGACATGACATTGAATGCCGGCATTCCCACTTCACGCGCTTTCTTGTCAAGAACTACAAAGATACCCTCGACCATCACCACCGCACCGTCTATAATAATACCGAAATCAATGGCTCCCATGGACAACAAATTGGCGGACATACCCATTATACGCAAGCAAATGAAAGCAAATAATAATGCTAATGGAATGACCACTGCCACCACCACGGTAGTCCGCCAATCCGCCATAAATATCAACACAATGAAAGTCACAAACAGGATGCCTTCTATCAGATTGCGCGTCACTGTGCTCACAGCCAGATCTACCAGGTTCTCACGATCATAGAAAGGTACGATCTGTACATCCGATGGCAGCACTTCTTTATTGATATAGGCTATTTTTTCTTTCAGGGCTTTAATCACTTCACCGGGATTCTCCCCCTTACGCATCACGACAATGCCTTGCACGACATCATCTTCATCCATTCGGCCTACTTGTCCGAGGCGGGGTAAACAGGACTCGTGCACATCTGCCAGGTGTTTCACCAGAATAGGAGTACCTTTCACATTTTTCACAACGATATTTCCAATTTCCTCCACATCGTTAATCAGTCCGATACCCCGGACAACATAGGCTTGGGAGCTTTTTGTGATCACATCACCACCGACATTGATATTACTTTTCTCTATGGCTTCAAACAACTCCAGAGAGGAAATATCGTAATTCCTCAATTGGTTGGGATTCACACTGACCTCAAAGGTTTTCACCTCTCCACCGAAACTTACAATATCGGCCACACCGGATACGGAACGTAAATTCCGCTCAATCACCCAGTCCTGAATGGTCTTCAATTCACGAACCGATTTCTTCTCACTTCTCAACGTATAGCGGAAGATTTCTCCCGTAGGACCATACAAAGGCTGTACTTCCGGAGTAACGCCTTCCGGCAAGTCAGCATCATTCAATAGATTATAGACCTGTTGACGGGCTGTAAAATCGTCTACATGATCTTCAAACATTACATTCACCACCGATAGTCCGAACAAGGTGGTAGAGCGTATGTCCGTCTTCTTTTGTACGGAGTTCATTGCTATTTCAATAGGGATGGTAATGAACTTCTCCATCTCCTCGGCACTCCGCCCGGGCCATTGGGTAATAATAGTTACTTTGGTGTTGGTTACATCCGGAAAGGCATCTATCGGGGTATGCTTGAAAGAGACAATTCCTGCAATAACCGCAAGTACCGTAAAAAAGAATATGAAGAACTTATTCTTCAAAGAGAAAGCTATGATGTTATCTATAAACTTATGCATATCAAGTTCTTTATCTGTTATTCAGCATTCAATGCGTTATATACCAGCAATGTGTTTCTATTCAAGATACGGTCGCCCTTCTGCAAGCCGGATTGTATATAGCACCGATTCCTTAACTGTTTATACACTTCCACTTCCTTTACCTGCAGCTTGCCGTCTTCGTTTGCCGTCACTACATAATTCTTTCCATTCTCAAAGATCAGGGCATGTAAATCAATGCAGGGCATCGTATCATCCGTTGATTCGCATTGTACATATACATTGGTAAACATGCCGGGTTTCAACAGATAATCTTCATTACGAAGTTTAATTCTCACGCTCATGGTTTTACTTTCTTCATCGAGGATGTGGTAAACCTTATCAATACTCCCTGCAAACTCTCTGCCGGGATAGGCCAATGCCGTGATACGGACAGGAGCACCTTCTTTCACTTTACGGATATCACTCTCATATACATCGCCCATAATCCAGACATTATCCAGACCGGATACCGTGAATAGTTCTTCACCCTGGTCGGAGCGTATCTGCATATCTTTATTCACATGCTTCTCCGCCACAAAGCCCGTTATCGGTGATTTAATCTCATATCTGGATTCATCGGACAGATTATAGATGGAATAGACTTCCTTCAGGCGTCTTTCCTCCGTCACGGCACTCACCAATTCCTGACGGGCCTGCAATGTGTCGCGGGCCGAAGCCATGCCGGCATTGTACATATCTTGCGCAACATCCCAGTTACGGCGGGTTACGGCCACTTGTTGTTCCGCATCCTTCAGCTGTTTCTCATATTCCGCCACTTCACCACTCTTGACCACAGCAAGCACTTCCCCTTTATGTACGTAGTCTCCCACCTCGGCATTCACAGCAATCACCCGTCCACCGAACATTGGAAAAACCTGTACCACTTGCTCCTGATTAAACGTCACACGACCGTTCAGTGTCAACTCGTCGATTAAAATACGTGTATGTACGGTATCTATACTGACAACTTGCATCAAACTATCTGTCAGACACATCTCCGGAGATACTGAAGTTTCATTATTATCTTTTGTCGAGCAACTGCTCAAGAATAGTACTGCACCTATAAAAATCTGTAAAATCCTGCTCATATCCATTGCTTAGTAATTAAATATATTTCGTCCTACTACCGTATTCAAGTTCTCCATGACCAGAAAAACATCTTTCCGGGTCTCATACAATTGTAAACTCGTTTCCTTATAACTCTCGTAATAATCGACAAATTCCAGCATACTGATATTACGCTTACGGAAATTCTCGTTCACCCCTTCAAGCAGCCGGTTGAAGTTCTTTTCCAAGTCATCGTCTGCTGATTGATAAAGTTCCATAGCCTTTTCCAGACGGGAATACGCCACATACAGTTCCGAGTTTGCCTTGTTCTCTGTGTATTCTTTCTCTTTCAGGCTCTTTTCTATTTCCAGTTTGGCTGACTTGATATTACCCTGATTCCGATTGAAAATAGGAACGGAGAAGCTAAGACCTACTGCAAAATAATTGTTGATGAAGTTTCCTGCACGGTCGTAAATCCCCTGAATAGCAAACTCCGGAGCAGACAATGAACGCTGTAACTTCAAATTTGCTTTGGAAGCCTCAAGTATAGAGAAGGCCAACCGTTGGTCGGGGCGGGAAGGTAACAAGGAATCCAGATCAGCAAGTGACAGACTAGACAGATCCAACCGGCTCAGCATCGTTTCATCCAGAAGTATTTCTATCTCCTGAGCGACCGGCAAGTTTAATAACATCTTCAGATTCCCCCTCTTCGATACCAATTCATTTACTGCATCATTCTTCTCCTTTTTCAGTGATAACAGTAATGCCTGCATACGGGATAATTCCAACAATGAAATATTCCCTTTCTCTGCCATATTCTTGTAGAATAGCAGCAGTTCCTCTAAAGAAGTGATCTCTTTATCATAAATCTGCACGGACTTGGTCAGGAAATACATTTCGACACAGGTTTCCTTCAACTCACTGTTTAAGGTGCGTGCTACTTCCTCAAATTGCAATAAAGCGGATTGGTGATTAATCTTTTCCAGACGTATTCGTTTGTTGCGTTGTCCGGCCAGATTGATGGCTTGTTCTATCTGCACTCCGGACTCTCCTTCTTTTCCCAAATCAAAATACTTACCGTTCAGACGGTTATAAATATTCTGCTCCAATGTGATAATGGGGTTATCAAATAATTTGGCCTGCACCACTTGTGCCTGTGCCATGTCTACATTGTAATATTCGGCAACCAGTAAAAGATTGTGGGTACGGAAAAGTTCCTCCGCCTCCTTCATCGTCAACTTTAACGGATTCGATTGCGCCCACAGGCTGCATGAGAAAATAAGAAAAAGAGTAAATGTAATCTGCCTCATCATTGTTTTATCAATTTTGAGGCAAAAGTACAACTCCTTAAAAATTAAGGCTTCCGGAACGGATTATAATAAACTTATACGAGATTAGAAAATGATTAGAAATCACTTATGGAAGGATAGAACGGTGTGCACCCATCTTTTCATAAGGCAGCGTAAACCAGAAAGTAGAACCTTTCCCCAACTCAGACAGCACTCCGATCTCGCCTTTGAGTTCCTTCACGATATTCTGTGAAATAGCCAGTCCAAGTCCGGTTCCTTGTTTGAAGGAATCGAGCTTTACAAAACGGTTGAATATATCCGCCACTTTTTCAGGAGGGATACCGGTACCGGTATCTGTCACAAAGAAACGTATATAACCATCTTTGGGTTCTTCATACCCAAACGTGATACTCCCTGTATTTGTAAACTTCATGGCATTGCTGATGAAATTATTCAGTACCTGAGTAATTCTACGCTGGTCAGTATATAAAAGAAGATCCGGCATAGGCATCACTGCACATATAGCGACATTCGCATTCGGTTGTCTCATTCTGGCAGCCTGCTCTATTTCAGATAACATCTTATTTACGTCTATATTTGCATAGACATATTCCAGTGTACCGGCTTCTATCTTTGATAAATCCAGGATGTCATTGATCAGTTGCAATAATATATCATTGTTCTTACTAATGATACTGAGGTATTCTATCCGTTCTTCTTCCGATACATCTTCAGCCAGTATACTCGAGAAACCAACTATTGCATTGAGCGGAGTACGTATTTCATGGCTCATATTAGCCAGGAAAGCTGATTTTATACGATTGGACTCTTCAGCCTCTTCCTTAGCCAGGCGCAGTTTGCGTTCCAAAATTTTCTGGTCTGTAATATCCCAGGCTGTATAGAGAATCCACTTACGTCCGTCGGAAAATGAAACAATATTATTATTCTGGAAAGTAAACCGTTCCTCGTTCTTATTCGTAAAGAAACGCCTGGTACCAAATTGGGCAATTCCCGTTCTTACCAATTCTTCATCTTCTTTCCTGATCATCGTTGCAGCCTCAGGCATTATATCGAAATCAGTTCTTCCAATCGCCTCCTTAGCCGGATATTCAAAGAGCTCTTCAGCCTTTTTATTTATAAAAGTATAACGCATATCATTATCGATATCTTTCACCTTGGCTGCAATAGGAAGGTTATCGAGAATATTTTCAAGCAAATGCAGATGCTCTTGCCACTCCGTTTCTCTCACTTTTTTGATACGCTTGTGCATAAAGTAAAATAGCAGAAGTACAATAGCAGTACCCAATACAATTACAACATAAATAATATTCTTCTGGATAAAACTGGGCGGAACATCACAATAAACCGCATTTTTAGGAAAGTTATCTAATGGAACTCCCTTGTCAAGCAATGTCTGGTAATTAAGATAGGTATTGGGCGTACCGGCAACAACCGTTTTCGCCCCGTATGTACCATCCTTTTTCAGTGCACCTCTAATTTCACCGATAACGGTACTTTCCACATCGGAACTGCCTATATAATGCCCACCGGCAAATAAAGCATGAACCCTTGTGAACTGGTCAGACAACGAGAATACCGGCTTTTTAACTATACCGGAAATATAAGAATGCATTCTCTCATCAGGATAATATTTCTCAGACAGATTCTGACTGGCTACATTCACCCATGAACAGTAGATAATACCTGTCTCTTTACCACACTCACTAATAATGCGGAGCATTGTTTCTGTATTTGTCTGAGGATAAGTAATAAATTCCATATCCAAATCAGAAAAGTACTGCTGATGTATGTCTTCTGCTTTTTTCCGAATTAGAGAACAGATAAATCTGTCATCCGATAACAAGACAACCTTTTTCATTTCAGGAGTAATCTCCTTCATCAATTCTATGGTTTCTTTAATGCAGACAGGAATATTTATGGCAGTCACATTATACCGTTCCAGCATTTCCGGTGTAGCGATAATCTGGTCTTCAGGTATATATTCACCATTATAATACTTATTTATATCAGCCGACGTATGCGGCATCGAGTGGCAAATAATTGTAGGTACCCCTTTCCAGATAGTATCAAAAAGCGGTTTGCAAACGTACCATCCCGGATCGCCTACAAATATGACGGCTTGGGGAGGAACAGAATATTTATCCTTTAGATAATCAACCTTCTGATTTATTTCCTGTTGATTATTGAAATGCCATGTTGTGAGAGTCTCCGAATATACCTTCACCGAATTTTCTTCATTGAATGCCTTTTCTACAGTTTCAAGCAGATCATAAGCCCATTTCTCACGAAAAGTGGAAGAACTGATAAGAACAATATACTCTTGATCTTTCGTATCAGCCATCGCCTTGGGCGCCAGAAATAAACAAGCGAAAATAGCAACCGCAAGTATTCGAAATGTCAAAGGGAGATACAGAAGTGTATTCTGATTTGGCATATTGGGTAAATATTAAAATATAAAATGGCAAAAGCTTCTCAACTATCCTTTGCAAAGTTAGGAAAAAATAAATGCCTAAGAAATATCCAATGACAAATTTGCATATTACGTTCATCTTTTTGCTATTTATATCCGCATTAAACATAAGTTGTGATATAAAATAGGGTATGATGTTGATGAAATAGAAAAAATGTCGCATTTATAACTTGAACTCAGTCTTCAATAAAAAGTTGATAGTATCTACTCTCACTACCCTCACTTTACAGACAAATCATTAATAATAAAAACATTAAGTGTGAGTGAGAGTAACTTTTAAGAGTGAGAGTAAAGATGTTACTCTCACTATGTCTCGTCCTGGTTTTGGTTGACTAATTTTATAATTAAGATTACAGCAGTTACTTACCCCAGTATATGGTATTCATTTGTATTACATCAAGAGTATTCTTATCCAGAACTAGGAGAAATCTCATTCACCCTTAGGAATAACTGGGTGTCAACCTTGGTCAACAGGCCTATTAGCCAAGGTCAATCGACCTGTCAACCTTAGTTGACAAGCCGATTAAGCAAGGTTGGTATACAATAAAGCTTAAGATACTGATACAACACAGACCGGACAAAAGCAAACGATTGCCCGTTCTTTGAACGATTAATGAAGCGGCACAAGGACTAAATGTCCTCATACACGTAGATAAACTGAAAGAAGAAGAGCTAATAGTTTAACAGAGTTAAAACTCTAATAACAAGAGCATAACATTTCAACCTGATCCCAAATCAATAAATTACGAGGAGTAGAAAAGAAAAACGGAGAGAGTTTTTCAACTTTCTCCGCTTCAGTACCCAGACCCGCATTTGAAATAATTAAAGTGAGGAAAATGTGGGTAAAAAGAAAAATGCAGAAAATACTACAATTACACTATGTTTCAATATGTTACAATCAAATTAAATTTTAATTCAAGTTAATCGAATTGCAAAATATTCAGCAGATGTGGGGAAAATGTGGGGAAATATCTATATTTGCAGCAGAGTAAAATTCAACCTGCAAGTCTATGAAAGTAACCTTTATCATTAAAAAAGCAGCCAAGCGATATGATACAGAATCCATGGCTACAATCTATGTACGCTTTAGAAACGGAAGGCAGTTAGACTCCGTTGCTCCTACTCAGTTGGCTATCAATCCCAATCTATGGGATGATAAAGACGAATGTGTAAAAACGAAAGCTGTCTGCAATGAAGAAATGCGTACCCTTATAAATGAAGAGATACGCCAGTTGAAAACCTATATTGAGAAGGTATATCAACAAGAAAAGGAAGCAATAGACAAAGAATGGTTAAAAACAACACTTGATAAATTTTACCATCCTGAAAAATATTTTCTGCCGGAGGAAGTGGTTATCAAGCCTACCATTGGAGAACTATTCGATGAATTTCTAAACAAACACCCTTTGTCGGAAGTACGAAAGAAGAATTTCCGGGTTGTCAAAAGAGCCTTACTGCGTTATGAACTATATGTAAGGGCAACAAAGAGAGGACAAAAGGGCTTTATCCTTGACGTGGATTTGGTAACGCCTGACACGCTTCGGGATATGTGGGACTTCTTTCAGAACGAATACCAGTACTATGAACTTTACCCGAGCATTTATGAAACCATTCCCGAAAAGAGGACACCACAGCCCAGAAGCAAGAACACGCTGATAGACTGTTTTTCAAGAATACGCACATTCTTCCTGTGGTGCTTCGATAACAAGCGTACCACAAACAGACCTTTTGACAAATTCCCGATAGAAGAATGTACATACGGTACACCTTATTATATAACACTTGAAGAGAGGGATAGAATTTTCAATGCCGACCTTTCAGCTACCCCACAACTGGCAATACAGAGAGATATATTCATATTTCAGACACTGATAGGATGTCGGGTGAGCGACCTCTACCGAATGACCAAACTAAATGTGGTCAATGAAGCCATAGAGTATATTCCCAAGAAAACCAAAGAGGGGAATCCGGTTACGGTACGTGTTCCACTCAACGACAAAGCGAAAGAAATCCTTGAACGCAACAAAGAATATGAGGGAAAACTGTTGCCGTTCATATCCGAGCAAAAGTACAATGATGCCATAAAAAAGATATTCAAGTTGGCTGGAGTTGACCGCATCGTAACAATCTTAGATCCGTTGACGCACAACGAAATCAAACGACCTATTTATGAAGTGGCAAGCAGCCATCTGGCAAGACGTACGTTTATCGGCAATATCTATAAAAAAGTGAAAGACCCGAACCTTGTTTCCGCACTGTCGGGACACAAGGAGGGAAGCAAGGCTTTCAGACGATACAGGGATATTGACGAAGAAATGAAGAAAGACCTTGTAAAACTATTAGACTGATACTTGTATGGGACAACAAGAATATGACAATTTCAAAAGACTGATAAAGGAATGGC
>ERZ809772.293-NODE-293-length-15299-cov-6.62831_pt1 | contig 15299 bp, 8 predicted proteins | sample MGYA00520313_ERZ809772 | MGnify/ENA primary metagenome ERZ809772 (study PRJEB31588, sample SAMN03401199) | human gut metagenome | study: EMG produced TPA metagenomics assembly of the PRJNA231909 data set (A prospective, longitudinal analysis of the... | reverse complement strand
TCAGACGTGTGCTCTTCCGATCTTATCCAAATCATTACACCCCACAAGCAATACACTTGCAAGTGCCGATGCGAATATTTTAAATTTTATATCTTTCATTGTTATTCTGCTTTATAGTTAGTATAGTTTAGAACGTTAATTTCACTCCTGCCGAAATACTGCGTAATGCACCATACGTAGAGGTGGTAGATGATACATAACCTTGACGTGGATCTAATCCTTTACGTGCAGCAAACAATGCAACATTGTCGGCAGCACCATAAACTCTAAGTGATTCTATTCCCAAGTTGCGTACGATTCTTTTCGGCAATGTATAACCTAAAGTAATATTGTTAATAGACAAGTAGTTGGAAGAAACAATCCAGCGGTCGGAGCTTGAACCTGCATCATAGTTTTCGGTTGCACACAAACGAGGAACATCTGTATTCGGGTTCTCTGCCGTCCAAGCTTTAGCAATGTCCTTATGCCAGTTGTAACCGGCATTACTGTTGCTGCCACCATGCATCAAGTCTTGATAAGTATAATCCCACAGTTTACCACCCAGCTGATAAGAGAACTGGATAGAAAAATCAAAACCATAGAAATCCAAGCTAGTACCAAAACCACCATAGACGGTCGGAAGCAAATCACCGGTAGCTTCTTTGCAATTAGAAGCGACAGCATAGTCTGCTGTTGTATAGGCGTTTCCTTCATCATCTTTCGCCCAGAACAAAGATTGTCCGGTAGTGGGGTCAACACCTGCATATTTCACTAGATAAAGTTGGTACATAGATTCACCTTCGCGATAAATACGTGAACCACTGATTAATTCACCATTCAAATCAGGATGCAGCTTATTTACTTTATTTTTCAGGAAAGTGGCATTCCCAAAAATGTTCCACTTCAAATTATTGATATCAATCGGAGTATAATTCAATTCAATTTCTACACCCGAGTTAGTCATCGAACCAATGTTCATTGGAATAGAACTGTAACCGTTGGAGTTTGCTACCGGCTTATTATAAAGCATGTCGCTAGTCTTACGGTTGAAATATTCTATTGTACCTTCTAATTTATGGTTGAGCAGTGTGAAGTCAGTACCTATATTGAAGGAGTTACTTTTTTCCCAAGTGATATCTGGATTACCTTTATAATAAAGTGTACCATCCGAGAATATACCATTAGCACCGGTCATGGAGTATTGATCCAGATACGGATAGTAGTTTGCATAACCGTTTCTCAGCAATGCATCGTTACCTTGCTGACCAAACGAAGCCTTTAGCTTCAACATATCAATCCATTCTGTATTTTCCAAAAATGCTTCTTTACTGATAACCCATGCGACACTGGCCGACCAGAAGTTACCCCAACGTTTGTCAGGATGGAAACGAGAAGAAGCGTCGCGACGGTAAGAAGCACTGGCAAAGTATTTTTCATCAAAGTCGTAATTGATTCGACTGATAATACCTCTGGTAGAATATTCGTCACGAGCACCACCACCACGTTTGTTATCGATAGTGTTGTTTACCGTGAAGTCATAATCCTTATAAAGATTCTGCCCGGTTGCATAACTATATTCATAGCGGTAGTCATAGCTCTCATAACCTAACAGAACATCGAAATTGTTCATGCCGAAGCTTTTCTTATAAGTAGCCAGGTATTGCTGGTTGAAGGCGGATGTACGTATGTGTTCTTGTTGTGCAGTACCACCGTAACTTGCAGACTGTCCATAATACTTGTTACCCAAAACATTATAACGTGTATTATCAATATAGGCACCTAATGAACCTGTTAGTTTCAGTCCTTCAATTGGGGACAACTCGATGAACCATTTACCGTTAAGGATATCCATCAGGTATTCTTCCTTATTATAAAGCAAGTCACCCTTGGGGTTTGACATGGACATAAAGTTACGCGTGCTGTTTGTACTGCTACCATCACCATAATCATAAATCTTGTTACCTGAATTCTTGTCGTAAGCTAGTGAACCATCAGCGTTACGTACATACATCGGATAAACTGGAGCAATATTATTTGCCAGTAAGAAAGCGTTTCCTGAAGAAGCAGTAGCTGTTTGGTCGCCCGGATATTTGCTCTTAGAGTTAGTATATCCTAAGCTGGTGCCGAATTTCAGCCACTTTTTTGCTTGGTAGTCTACATTCAAACGCGTAGAAATACGATTGAAACCTGAATTTTCGATAACACCGTTATCTTCCAGGTAACCGGCAGAGAAATAGTAGTTCAAACGGTCTGTACCACCTGATACGCTCAAGTTATACTCTTGACGCATTTGACTGGAGATCGTTCCATCTGTCCAATCATCCGGAGTATAGTAATATTGTCCGTCACTATAGCCCAACTTCGCATTTGGATTGATTTTACCATCCATACCGATAAGACCCTCACCTTGAGGTAATGTATATATTTGGTAACCGATTGCCGGGAACAACTGTGTATTAGCATAAGTGTGCGCTGCTTCTGGGGTACGTCCCAATTTGTAATAAGCGGCATTGTAATGAGCCTTATAGAGAGTCTCCATGTACGTATCAGGGTTTTCCATCACGTCGTATTTGCCTACTTGACGGGAATTGCTACCCCAACGTGCATCTACAGATACACGTGCATTACCGTCCTTACCTTTTTTAGTGGTAACCAAGATAACACCGTTAGCACCACGCGCACCATACAAAGCTGCTGCGGCAGCATCTTTCAGTACGGTCATAGTTTCAATATCCTGTGAATTGATAGAAGAAATATCACCATCAAAAGGAATTCCATCTACTACATATAACGGATTGCTGCTGGATGCCATAGAACCAATACCACGAATACGTACTGTGGCTGAAGTTCCTGGTTGGCCATTGCTGCTTGTAGTTTGTACACCGGCTACACTACCCGACAATGCGTTGGTAATGTTGGATACTTGGCGCTTTTCTAGTTTATCTGCCTTTACAACACTCGCAGATCCGGTAAATGCAGACTTCTTTGCAGTACCGTAAGCTACCACTATAACTTCGTCAAGCATCTCTGAATCCACCTTCATAAAGACCTTCATAGTAGGTTTAATAGCCACTTCTTGTGTCTGCATACCAATGTACGAAACCTGCAAAGTCTTCGCAGAACTCGGTACTATATATATAACTGATATTAAGATGATTATATTTGTTTGCAGAACTCAATGAAAGAAAATAAATATTTACCAAAACATTGATTTTAAGGTGCATGAGAAATGCTAGTGCATATTTGTATCTACCGGAATTATCCTTGATTTGTATTTTAAATATCTAATTATAAGATTATTATCATTATATAACAAGCGAAAATAAACAATAAAACCGGTACTATGGGTTCTCATCAATACATAATTGTATAATATATTTTAAATTGTTACCAAAATCAGAACGATATACTTTATATCTAAAATTGATTCTTTTAAATGTCTTGATTTTTATTCAAGAAAAGCACTATATTCGATCGGATGCAATGTGAATGCATACAATTAAAAAATAAGAAAAGAATATAGAGATCAAAAACGATAGATCCTTGTTATTGACTACATTCTCATTATCGAAACTTGTTCGGGAGGTATACTCAATAGTTGCTCATGCTGAATGAATGTAAAAAGATCGCTCGCTCCCCAGTGAACGGTCTTAAAAAAACTTAGCTAAATATAGGTATACAATGATTTATATAAAGAATCGCACTCTTGATTTTTGAAAAAATAAGATAAGCCCCACTCTTTCATTTGGCATAAAACAAATGAAAGAATGGAGCTTATTAATAGGTTAATTCACTAATTCCTTATTTAGCAGCCTCTAAGGACTCTAAATAAGCATCCCCATTTAAGTACAGATATGAAGGATTAGCACAAGGTGAGGCAGCCCCTTCGCTATAATCCGCCATCTTAATATACAAGGAGTTGGCAGGGAAGGTAATACAGCCAGCCTTTTCATCATAAGTCCCCAATGGGTATGTCGCAATATTTGTTGACAGATTTCCATATACAGAACCGATAGAGAACATTCCATATCCCCAGTCCATGCCTAAATCAACTGGTGATAATGCCGCTCCCTGGTTGGTCACATCAATAGTAAAGAGGTATTTGCCCGGTACCACATCGCTTTCCTCATTAAAAGGATAACCATCGTAGCCACCATACTCATCTACCGTTTCTGTCGCTACACGTGCAAACGGACTGTCAAAGCGGAAACGAACGCTGGTAGCCGTTTCTGCCCGTTCCAGTTTTACAGCCATCGGCATTGAAGGATCAACGCCGAAGAAAGTAGATACAGTACCGTCTAAATAATAACCGGTACCGATTGATTCCCATTTAATGATACTGAAATTAACAGAAATTTCATTATATCCACTAGTGTATTCACTTACATTATCACCACTCACGGCCAGCTTTAGATTATAAAGAATCCCTGCTGTCGCTGATGGAGTCTCCACAGTCAACGTCGTAGTTGCCTCTCCGGCAGCAAATGATGCTGTAGAAGGGCATATAAATATATTCTCTTCGTTATTCAAGACCTTTATATCCACAGAACCAGCTGCATCAGTTACAGAACGTTTTAGTGTAAGGATAAAAGAAGTAACTCCAGGTTCAACTTCTACCGTTTGGGTATAATTACCTGCAAAACAAATTCCTTGGTTGCCCTCCTCTAATCCTCCCGGAGTATAACTTTCCGCATCCGGATCGCAAGCCACAGCCATCAATGCAATAGCAAACAGGCTAAATATTTTATTGATATATTTCATATTCTATCCTTTTTATAATTAACTTATTCTTCATCAGGTATCGGAGTTGGAGCAGATACCAACGGATTATTTTCCAACAATGGATTGTATTGTACCTCTTTGTTGGGGATACTGTAAATTTGGACCGGATCACCTGCAGCAATGTTAAATACCGCAGTTTTTGGGAATCCGCATCCCAAACGATTAACACCTTTATTCAGGCGCATGATATCGAAATAGGCTAAACCCTCACCCCAGAATTCGATACGTCGCTGATGCCAAACAGCTTCCTGCACAGCTTCACCTGTTGTAGCTGTACATTTATAAGACGGATCACGATAGGTATTTACAAAAGAATTGAGAGTGTTCACACCACCGCTTACATCATTGTTCATGGCTTGTGCTTCTGCTTTAATTAGATACATTTCCTCTACACGCATCAAAATCACATCAGTTGCATTGTTATTTGATCCCCATTCGTCATTCATTGGACCATATTTCACTTGTGTGTAAACCGGAGCACCTTTTTTAGTAATATAAGCCTGTGCTGCTGCCGGCAGATTTACAGATACACCTGTATCATCCAGAAACCATCCTTTACGTACATCACTTTCAGGAATCTGGTTGTAGAGTTTTGGACTGATTCTGCGCCATCCTCCCACAGAGGCATAGCCATAATTCAGTGACCCCATGTGAGATGGAAAATTACAAATACCAGTAGTACTTACACGGTCTTTATCCGTAATTAAGATACCCCACATCCATGAAGCATCTTCAATATCAATGAAAGTTGGTTTGCTCACCGCTGCGCTACTATATGGAACCGAAGATGTACTGGCAAGTGCAGCTTCTGCATCTTTCAATGCATCTGCATAATTGTGCATAGTCAGGTGAACACGAGCACGTATACCATAAGCAACATCAAGACTAACATAACGCTTGTCGGAACGGGTTTTCTTAGTGTTAGCCAATAACTCAATAGCCTTATTCAAGTCACCCAAAATGAATTCATAGGTTTCTTTTACCGTAGAGCGGGCACAGCCATTTGCAGCTGCCTCTTCTGCATTCTCGGGAGTGATAATGGGTACCCCTGGAGCATCTTCATGTCCCTTATAGTTGAACTGATATAACTGTACCAACGTAAAGTAATCGAATGCACGGATAGCCAATGCTTGTGCCAAATAAAATTGCAGAGTAGGGTCAGACGTTTCATTATCTACAGTGCCAATAACAGCGTTGGCTGTATAAATCTGGTTGTAAAGCGTACCCCAAAATTCGATGGTAGCCGTACTCGTACTTAAGCAATCGCTATAATCGGCTGAATTAGAATACCAATTGTAGCCTGTTATATCAGCTACAAAATCCGTAGTTCTTGAATCAGTAGCTAACATAATAGTAGGATAACCTATATCACTATGTACGTTATCATCTTCGGTATAAATTTTAGCATATTGTGTAAAGTTAGCTGTAATAGCAGTTACACTAGCTTCAATTTTAGAAGGGTCAGCAGCAACCACATCCTCTTTTTGGTCGGCTGTAATAGTAGAACTTAGTGGGGCAGTATCCAAGTCAGTACATCCGACTACTAATGCACCGAATAGAGCAACTTGCGTTATCTTATATATTCTTTTCATATTCTTTCTTTTTTATAAAATTCAATCATTTATCAGAATGTTACTTTCAGGCCACCAGAAATGGTACGTATAGGAGTGTAGCGGTCTGTTGAGGCAGTCGTATAGCTCATACGTGGATCAAGTCCTCTGCGGGCAGAGAAAAGAGCCACATTATCAGCTGCACCGTAAACACGCAAGCTTCCAATACCCAAATTTCTCAACCATCTTTTAGGTAGTGTGTAACCTAATGTAATGTTATTGATAGCGAAATAGTCAGAACTTGTTAACCAACGATCTGAACTAGAATTGGTATATTTATCAATTGCATCTATACGCGGTATATCAGAATTCGTGTTTTCGGGTGTCCAGGCATTCAGTATATCTTTGTGCCAGTTATAACCAAGGTCATGTGAGCCACCACCATGCATCAACGCCTGATAACCACTATCATATATCTTGCCACCTAACTGATAAGCACACTGGATAGAAAAATCGAAACCGTAAAAATCCAATGTAGTACCGATACCTCCATAAATAGTGGGAAGAAGATCACCGCTGGCCTGGCGGTTTGTGTTATAAGCAGCCGACCAGTCACTGGTTTTATATTCTGCTCCGTCAGTATCTTTAGCCCAATACTGCGCCTCACCACTTTCATGGTCTACACCTGCATATTTCGTCAAATAGAACTGATATAAAGATTCACCTTCACGATAGATATAAGATCCATTAATCATTTCCCCTTTCAGGTCAGGGTGTAATTCAAGAATCTTATTTTTCATCATAGTTCCGTTCCAATTGATGACCCATTTGAAATTGTTAGTCTGAATCGGAGTGTAATTCAATTCAATTTCAATACCTGAGTTACGTACTGAACCGATGTTCATCGGGAACTGTGTATAACCGTTGGACATAGCTACCGGCTTGTAATACAACATATCTTTCGTCTGGCGATTGAAATATTCGATAGTACCATCAACGCATCCTTTCAAAAGAGCAAAGTCCACACCAACATTGAATGAATTGGATGTTTCCCAAGTGATATCTTTGTTTCCTTTATAGAAGAGTACACCGTCAGAGAATACTCCTTCCGAACCGCTCACTGTAAATTGATCTTGGTAAGGATAATAGTTTGTGTATCCTTTATAAAGAAGGTTATCGTTACCTTGTTGTCCGAAAGAAGCTTTCAATTTCAGCATATTAATCCAGTCAATATGAGAAATGAAGTTCTCTTTAGCCATATCCCATGCAGCACTTACACTCCAAAAGTTACCCCAGCGATTATCCGGATGGAAACGTGAAGAAGCATCACGACGATAAGAAACACTTGCATAGTACTTTTCATCGAGATCATAGCTGGCACGTGTGATGATACCGATAGTAGCATATTCATTGTAGCTGCCGGAACCATTTTTACGGTCGATCACATTTGAGGCAGTCCAGTTCTTATCACTATACATATTGTAGCCCAGAATATAATGAGATTCAGTATTATAATCCATACTCTCATATCCGGCCAAAATATCAATGTGATGCACATCAAATGCTTTTTTATAAGTCAGTAAATATTGTTGGTCCAGAGAATACGTGCGTGATGAATACTGTTGCACAGAACCGTTTTGGGATGCAGACTGGCCATAATACTTGTTACCTACAATATGTAAACGTGTATTATCCACATGCAAACCTAAAGAAGCAGTCAAAGACAGACCATCCAGAATATCTACTTTGGCATACCATTTCCCATTCAGGATATCCATTAAATATTCTTCCGTATCATAGAGAAAACTACTCATTGGGTTAGACATACTCATAAAGTTACGAGTGAAGTTTGTACTTTCACCATCACCATAATCATATATCCGATAACCGGTATTAGCATCATGCATAATCTGACCTTCAGCATTACGAACATACATTGGATAAATGGGGGCAATGAAGTTACCTACAAAAAAAGCATTACCCGATGAAGTGGCTGCATCTGTGTCCTGATCTCCAGGATAGCGACTTTTTACATTTGCATAGCTTAAATTTACACCGAACTTCAGCCATTTCTTAGCTTGATAATCTACGTTTATACGACTAGAAATACGTTCGAAACCAGAGTTCTCAATAATACCGTCATCGGCAAGATAAGCAGCAGAGAAATAATAACTCAATTTGTCAGTACCACCAGATACGCTCAGATTGTATTCCTGACGCATGTTACTTTCAAACATTTCATCTGACCAGTTATCCGGTGTATAATAGTAATCACCATCACTATAACCTAACGTTGCATATGGATTCAGTTTGCCATCCCGACCTATCAGGTTCTGACCATTGGGCACATTGTAAATCTGATATCCTAAACCTGGAATCAAATCGGCATTAGCCTGTTGATAGGCTCTCTCAGCTGTATATTTACTATTATATACATAACCATTATATATGGCAGAGTATGCAGTTTCCATGTAAGTAGCTGCGTTTTGCAATACATCGTAGTTCTTCACTAAACGCGAATTAGCTCCCCAACGTGCATCCAATGATACCAATGTCTCTCCGGTTTTTCCTTTTTTAGTTGTTACCAAGATAACACCATTAGCGCCACGAGCACCATACAAAGCTGCCGCTGCTGCATCTTTCAGTACTGTCATTGACTCAATATCTTGTGAGTTGACGGCAGAAATGTCACCTTCGTACGGAATACCATCTACTACATACAACGGATTATTACTGGCATACATGGAGCCAATACCGCGAATACGTACTGTAGCTTTTTCTCCCGGCTGTCCATTTGTACTTTGTGTCTGTACACCTGATACTGTTCCGGAAAGAGCATTTGATATATTTGAAACCTGGCGTTTCTCCAGAGTTTCGGACTTTATCACAGAAGCTGAACCTGTAAATGCCGATTTCTTAGCCGTACCATAAGCGACCACCATTACTTCATCAAGCATTTCAGAGTCGGACTTCATGAAAACTTTTACAGTCGACTTTATAGCCACCTCCTGCGTCTGCATACCTATGTAAGAGATTTGCAATGTTTTCGCAGAACTAATGCGGTGTTTATTTTACTAAAAATCAATCAATTAACATATATTGAAGGACTAAGTATTACGTACTTTCAATTTTGTAATTATTTGAATATAAGTATTTTATATATACCTAAATTAATTAAAGTCTACCAGCATTACCCCATATTAAGAAGATATCATATTGAAGTTCAGCAATATACTGTTTTAATTAAGGCGTAAATGAACTATCAAATGATTACTGTGCGTTTAATTCACTGCACGAATGTACAAAATAATACATAATTGGAAATCAATTATGATCAGCGGTTCACGCGTAGAGGCAAATATAATTGGAAGTCTATATTTTTCAACTAAAAGTCATCATTCACTTTTTCACTAAATTCATATTTAGAGAACAAGAGACAAGAAAAATAGAAAGGCGAAAACTAAATAGTACAATTTATAAAAAGGCTACCTCAAAAAAAATGAGGTAGCCTTATTCATATCTTTTGTATCAGATATACTCTGTTACAAACTTATTTCCCCAATAACAGGAGTAGTAGGAAACAATTATTCCGGTAATTCTAATGTTTCTGTAAAGCCACTGTATAGAATTCCATACCCGCCTTCTACAGCAACAGCTCCACGCATTGCGAATAGCAACTTATTGCCTTGACGTTGCATGTCGGTAGGAGTGAAATACACCATTCCATAAGTAGCATGTTTATATCCAGTAGCTTGTAAGTCCCAATTAACCAGAGTTTGGCCATCTTCACTCAATGTAAAGACCATGGGATATCCTTCTGTTATACAATCCGGCAACTTGTATATATTACCTTCTTTAGCTTTCAATATAGGCTGTTCCCATGCCTGGCCGAAAAGTTCTGAAGTATATATCCCGGTTCCGTAATCCTCCCATGTCAACTTTCTCTGGGCAGTTACAGTTATTTCACCGGATTTGGAAGGTGACAATGCATCCTTGTCATCTATGGTCAGTACAATCTCATATTTGCCAGTAGCGCTCAAGTCATCTATAGAACCGAAAACTAATTCTGCGTACCCCACTGCTTCGCCTTTTGCAAAGGCTATATTGGAACTTTTCAAGGTGAATACACCTTCTTCTACTGTAGCTTCATCCATGCTAATGCCGACTGAAGCCTCTGCATCTGTATTTCCACGATACACGGGAACCCGGATAATACCATTGTCTTCAGCACCTACTTCCACATTCATTTGAGTAGATGCAAAAGCTGCTTCAACTCCGTTTACACCATATTTCGTACCTTCTGCATCTGTATCGCAGGAGGTAAAAGCTGCCAAACAGAGCAATATAGCAGCATATTTCTTTATTGTATATAGTTTCATATTTTCCTTCATTATATAGGTTTATAAATTATTGAACTATAGGATTCTGATCCGCAGAGGTAATATTCTCATTACCATCTATTTCAGACTGCGGCAGAGGAAGGATAAATAATGGAGAAGCGGCATTAGTGTTCTTTGTCGTTACCTTCTCTGTATGATTAGAGCCTTCATAATTACGATTATACCCCAAACCTAAACGCTGCATATCGAAGATACGTCCTGCTTCACCCCAAAGTTCCACACGACGTTGGAATAAAATCTCATCCATTAATGTTTCCAAAGGAGCATTAGTGTCAGAGTTATAAGTATTTGCATCTGTACGGGCAGCTAAACGTTCCTCAAACTTACTATCTCTCGCGTTTCCTAAAGTTTTTATTGTGGTACGGGCAGTACCAAATTCTTTTTGATGACATTCGGCTTCAGCCTTTATTAATATCATCTCTTCTGCTCTCATAAGTAAGTAATCACCTGTACGGGTTGTGTAATCTGCCATTTTAAACTTAATTTGGCAGTAACTCGTATAAGATGACGCTGTCTTTTCTTCGTCAGAAGGAATGGCCCCACGGAACCACGCTGTTTTACGCTCATCTGTATCAGAAATCAGTTTATACAACCCTGTGCTTATGCATTGGCGTGCTTTAGAAGCATACATACCCGGTGCATCAGCATCCATATGCGAGAAGAAGCTTGCAAAACCACTGGACTGATCGGCTATAATTTCCATTCCCCATAAAACATCTGCTGTTTTTACACTATTATTCCCGCCCAATTCGGCTATAGTGGCAACTTTCAATGAAGGTTTCTTTAAGGCTTCAGCAGCTGCCGTCGCAGCACCTGCATAGTCATGTTGAGTAAGGCAGATACGGGCTTTTATGCCATTAGCTACATAGTAATCTATATGAGATACATGCGTTTGCACTTTATTACTGATACTTCCTAACAGATCAATAGCTTTTTCTATATCAGAATTGATTTGAGTATAAACTCCCTGAACGGTTCCACGAGGGCTTCCCTCCGAACCGGCAACCGTTGCCCCTGTATACAAAGGTACACCGGGTGCATCCTCATGTCCTTTATACGTTTGTTGGTACAATTGTATCAGATAGTAATAAGCAAAAGCACGCATGGCATAGGCCTGCCCTACAACGCTGTTCTTAAGTTCCGGATCACCTCCCATTGTGTTTTCTGAAGCAATGATATAATTTACATTACTAACGATAGTATAATAGAAGTTCCAAATAGAATAAGGACGTCCAGCTTTATTTGAATAGTCTCCATGAACATTCAAACGATAATCTTCATAAAACCAGCCTTGTCCCTGCTCTTTCATTAAATGATCTTCAGCCATCAGATCTCCAAGCAATTGGATAGCTGTCTGTCCGCAGTTTTCTGAGCCCCAGTTTGAACTCCACCCTGCTACATATAACATACGGTATACACCATTTATAGCAGTTTCTGCGCTACTTGCATCTGCAAATATCGTAGAACCTGATACCTTGTCAGTCGGTTCCGTATTCAATTCATCGGCACATGAGCTGAATGCAAGAAGGCCGATTAAAGAAAATATATATAATACTTTTTTCATCTTTTATATTATTTAATCAGGTTTAGAAAGTGATATCAATTCCGAATGAAATTGTTCTGACAGGTACGTAACCAAAATCCGTTCCCCCAGTGAAGTTATATTGAGGGTCCATACCTTTCAGGTGATTGAACAACACAACATTATCTGCCGTTGCAGTCAGGCGTGCAGAATCGAATCCGATAGATTTCATCCACTTTGAAGGCAGAGAATATCCTAAAGCAATATTTTTAATAGCAAAATAGGAAGCGTCAATCAAACTGTTATCAGTAACAATGTAACTCTTTCCGATTTCAATACGCGGAATGTCTGTGATATCGCCCGGATTTCTCCATGCACGTTCCAGCATTTTACTCTTTGCCTGTCCTACATAATTGCCATATAATAAGGTATTATAAATACCATCCAATACTTTGCCACCAATAGAATATGTACAAAGGATACTCAAATCAAATCCTTTATATTTGAATGTATTATTAATGGAACCATATAAATCGGGAATACGGCTACCCTGAATTTCTTTGCATGCAGTAGCCTTGGCCATATCGTTAGTTATATACTTTTTGCCCTTAACTCCGTTTTCATCGGTATCCCATGCCCAATACAGTTGTTCTCCAGTTGCGGGGTCAACGCCAGCGGCAGTTGCTGTATAGAATGAATATAAAGTCTCACCTTCGCGAATGATATAAGATCCGGAAATGATTTCCGGTTTATCTGCCAGCTGCAAAACCTTATTCTTAATCGTAGAGCCAAGGAGTATTAAGTTCCAGGTAAACGGAGTATCTTTAAAGATATCAACTCCCAATGTGAGGTCAATACCTGTATTACGCATACTACCAACGTTCTTGTTGTAGCCATCAAAACCGAGTGAAGTTGCCATTGGGAATGACATTAACATATCTGTCGTCTTACGTTGATACCATTCGATAGTAGCAGAAACACGATCAAACAATTTTGCTTCAATACCAATATTCAGGTTAGCATTTTTCTCCCATTTCAATTCTTTATTTTCCAAGGAAGTTACGGCCGCACCGCTCATCGACGAGTTTGCATAACCCAAATCATAAAATGACTGCCAAGCATAAAAATTCTGTTTGGTACCATTTAATATGGCATCATTACCCTGTACACCGTAGCTGGCTTTTAATGACAGATTATTAATCCAAGTAATGTCACTCATGAAAGATTCGTGAGAGATACGCCAGTTACCACCGACCGACCAGAATTTACCCCAACGGTTATCCTTATAGAAACGAGAAGAACCATCGGTACGGAAACTGGCAGAAAGGTAATACTTATCGGCAAAGTCATAATTCAAACGTGATAACACAGATTGAACTGCATAATTGTTCTGATAAGAAGATGCTCCTGTAATCGTTGTAGCTGCATCCAGTTCATAAAGTCCACCAAATGGGAATCCCGTCTTGGTTGCTGACAAATAATCATATCTGTATTTATAAAATTCATGTCCAACCAAAGCTTCAAAATGATGATCACCGAACTTTCTGTCGTATGTCAACAATTGATTGAAAGTATAGCTGAATGTACGTGCAGTAGCTTTCTGTATAGTACCTTTTACGGCTACAGAGTTGCCGTTGTATGGATTATAATAAGTTGCTCCGGCTGAATTGATTAAGTCAAAGCCATAATTAACAGAGAATTTCAATCCTTGCAGGAATGTATTTTTCAAATCACCTAATTCCGCATATACACGTCCACTCAGGTTATCGCTTTGAGTAGAATACATATCATCATATAGGGTAGCAATTGTGTTCCACTCTGAACTGGCACCGGCCGGTCTGTTTTTACCATAGTCAAAAACGGCATTTCCCAAATTGTCATAAACCGTAGCACCATTGGCATCTTTCTCAAAGACAGGAAAAATAGGAGCCATTAATTGTGCACTGTACCAAACATTGGATGAACCGAATGAATTTTCAACAGCTGTATTGCTCTCATTGCGAGAGTAGTTGGCGCTCATTCCGGCTTTTAACCAGTTCGTAACTTCAGAATCTATATTCAAACGTCCATTATACCGATTGAATTTTGTTGTCTTTAACAGACCTTCTTCATCAAGATAACCCAAAGAAAACATATATTTGGTTTTGTCGCTTCCACCACTGAACGAAGCAACATATTCTTGACGTAAAGGATTGCTTTTTAAAGCTTCATCCATCCAGTCTTCACTATATCTTAATTTGGCATCACTACGTACTTTTCCTGTCACAGGATCGATCAGCTCTGTAATACTATAATTAAAAGGGTTATACTGTTCGTTCTGGCCCAGCATAGCAGTGGATCCACTTTTCATAGCCTCTAATGCGGCAACACCCGCCAACTCCGGAGAAACTCCACCGTTGATAATCTGATTATTCTTATATGACTGGAAGATTGTTTCTAAATAACCGGCTTCGTCCATCGTTTCATAGCGTGGAATAGCGCGTGATGAAACACCCCAATTTGCTTTCAAGTTTACTTTTACCTTACCGGAATTACCTTTTTTGGTAGTAATCATAATCACACCATTTGCACCACGAGAACCATAAAGAGCACCAGCAGAAGCGTCTTTAAGAACTGTCATCGTTTCAATGTCATTAGGATTGATTGCTGAAATGTTACCATCATAGGGAACACCATCCACTACATACAACGGTGATTGTGATGAATTGATAGAGCCATAACCACGGACTACTACAGAAGAGCCTGATCCCGGCTGCCCTGAACCTGAAGTAGTTTGCACACCGGCAACCATACCGTCCAATGCTTTCGTAACGTTTGCAACTGGTCTTTCTTTCAACTTCTCAGACTTGATAACTTCCGCAGAACCAGTAAAAGACTCTTTCTTTGTGGTACCATAGGCTATGACCATTACTTCATCCAGCATTTCAGTATCCGACTTCATAATAACCTTTACATTCGGTTTTATTGCAACGTCCTGTGCTTGCATACCAATATACGTAATCTGAAGCGTTTTCGCAGAACTTAGTAGATGATATTTTATTGATAATCAATGAGAAATAAATGCCG
>ERZ809772.278-NODE-278-length-15888-cov-23.1381_pt1 | contig 15888 bp, 21 predicted proteins | sample MGYA00520313_ERZ809772 | MGnify/ENA primary metagenome ERZ809772 (study PRJEB31588, sample SAMN03401199) | human gut metagenome | study: EMG produced TPA metagenomics assembly of the PRJNA231909 data set (A prospective, longitudinal analysis of the... | reverse complement strand
AAATAGGTATTAGGTAAAACTTTTTAACTATTTTTTCCCCCAATTCTCGACACGGGCCTGATGTATACAACGTGGTACACCAACAGGGATGCAAGGATGGACACCAACAGGGATGCAAGATGGTACACCAAGAAGGACACAAACAGGGTGCAAGGCGTTCATAAAATGTTTACAAATGAAGAGGTGCAAAACCCTTGCAATTCTTCTAGTGTAAGAGTACAATAAAACCATGAAACACAACAGCGTTTCAAATACAGAATATCAACCACTTACAAACAAAGGAGATAAGACCCCATGAAATGTTCCATCAAGTATGTTCTGCTCACCGCTGTTAAAGCCAAGAAGGTTTTTGACCTTCTCTTCATCGAAGCGCACAATGTCCGCACCTGTACTGAGTGTGCCAAGCTGGACGGCTACAAAGTCGTAGCCAGCAAGGCCGGGACGAAAGTCTTCGAGATGGACGCTCTCGATGTGACCTATCCGAATATCCTTTCTGAGATGTGCGTAGCCGTTCCGGCAGACTTCGCATGGAACGACCTGCACAGCAAGCTTGAAGAGACGGGGGAGAAGCCGGACGATGACAGCCAGGATGCACCCCAGAAAGAAGAGGTAGACAATGGCTGATACCTGTACTGCCGGGTGTTGCGTCCCGGCCAACGTATCCTATGTCCTGTTCTATGAGGACGCCGCCCAAAACATTTATGGGCTGGTGTATGACAAGGACAAAAACCTTTCGAACATCGTCTCCGGTGTGGGCCGCTTTGACCCTGTTCCCATTACGGCGTTCGAAGAGGGCGCAAGACACGGCTTTCCGTACAGTCCCGCGTGGAACCCCTGCTGTCATGAAAACAAGACCATGACCCAGATAGAAGCGGAGTTAAAAGCTCAGAATCATCTCATCGCAACGGTCTACAACGACCATCTCAAGCCCTCTGCGCTGTACCCTGCAAACGCCGACCCCGTGGGGAAGCAGTTCCTCAGTCGATGGATTTTTGGTTGAAGGGGGTACAGAATCATGCAGGACATTAACAACAAACTTGCCGCAATCGTCGAGCTTCTGACGAAGATACTCACCGCACAGGGCAAGACAAACGAACTGCTGTATACCATCATCGACAAGCTGGACACGATACACGCGGCCCAGAAACTTTAATAAGGAGACTATGCTATGGCTACTTTTAAGAAGAATCGTTCGACCGTCGCCGCCCCTGAGTATGACGAGAAGCCCAAACTGAACATCAGGGGGGCGACCGTCAGCGGTTGTCGTTTCCTTAGTGACAAGGTGATTGCATTTACTCTTAACCTTCCCGGCCTTGCCCTTTATAACATGAAGGTCATTGACGGCAAGAACGGCGCGTTCGTCGCGCCCCCTCAGAACAAGAGCAATAAGTCTGATAAGTGGGTTGACGCCGTCGGGGTGTGGCTGGACAGTGCCGATGAGGACAGCATCGCACAGGCGGTTATCAACCACGCGACGCAGGCGGGCGACCCTGTGGACTGGAAAACCCGGCATGAGGTGTGACAATGGGAAAGCGTAACAGAGACGTTACGCTCGACCTCTATACAAAAGACGGCTGGGTAAACATCCCAGCCGTTTCTGCGTTAGGGGCGTGGTGTAACATTATAATAGGTAAACGACAGGTAGGCAAAACATACGGCACACTGTTATATGAGCTGACGAACGACAAGCCATTTCTGTATCTGCGCCGCACCACCACAGAGTTTGACGCAATCACATCTGACCCACAGTTAAACCCCTTCTTGCCACTCAAGAATGAAGGGTTTGAGGTGGACATTGTGAAGAGCGGAAAGGTGACATATACCATCGGACAGTATGAGTACGAAGACGGAAAGCCCAAAGACTGTATCAAGAAATACGGAATCGGAATGACCCTTCCCAGCATTGCGAATATTCGGGGCTTTAACGGCTCTGCATTTTATGATGTCGTGTATGATGAGTTCATCCCGGAGAAAATCGTTGTGAAACGCAAGGCAGAGGGCGACGCTCTTCTGAATGCTTATGTTACTATCAACGGTAACAGAGAACTTGAAGGTAAACCCCCGCTGAGAATGTGGCTTCTTGCGAACGCATTTGATATTACGTCCCCCGTGTTGGTTGAACTGGGTGTAGTTGATGAGATTGCGAAAATGGCAAGGACGGACAGAGAATGGACGCTCACAGACAGCGGCGTTTTCCTCTGTATGCCGAAGTCTCAACGAGTCAGTGAGAAACGCGCTCAAACCGCGTTCATGAAACACATGATGAAAAACAAGGATTCAAAGTTTTATCAGATGGCAATGGAAAACAAGTTTAGTTACAATAACCTTGAAGCCGTCCATCCGATGAGTCTACGCGGCATGAAACCCGAGTTCAAAGTTGGGGAGCTGTACTGTTACAAATACGACGACAATCACTATTACTTGTGTAGTTCTCCACATCAGTCCCACGAAGTATTCCCCGATACGCAGGCCGGGCGAAACACTTTTAGACTTGCTCATCCGTACTTTGGTTTGATGTTTGTTTTGGGGCAAGTCTGGTGTGCCGATGTTCCGGCCCTTATCAAAATAAGAGACTATCTTGACATGAAGGAAGAGTAAGTGCTATTATAAAGGTGCGGGGGACTCCAAAAGATAAGCGCCCCGGAAAGGCGTGGAGTTGCATTCTTATCTTGCACACCCCCGTTTCATAGAAAGGAGTGAAGCAAGTGCTTCTGTACTCATATAGGATAGACGCAAACACGTCTGTCTCCCCTCACTTCAAAGTGAAGGAGTTTCACAGCAGGAAAGACCCCTGTGATACTGTCATCATCGACCCCCGTTTGGTTGACCTCTTGGAGAACGTCCGACGCCTGACCGGCAAGCCGGTACACATTAACAGCGGGTATCGTTCCAAGGAGTACAACCGAACTATCAAAAACGCTTCTCCGAAGTCTCAGCATTGCGAAGGCAAGGCGGCTGACATCTGGATTGAAGGTATCAGCCCGGAGAAAGTAGCCCAGTATGCAGAGTGCTTCTTGGGAGCGTCTGGGGGTATCGGAATCTATCATACATTCACTCATGTGGATGTCAGAAGCGGCAAGAGCCGCTGGAAAGGAGCTTATTAAATGAAACTCGATGACGTTCTTATGTTGGCCCGTGCGGGCTATTCGAAAGCCGACATTGCCGCCCTTCTGGGTAGCAATCCCGCACCCGCCCCCACTACTCCCAAGACCGCGCCGCTGACGGGTGCGCCCCCCTTGCCCGGTGACGTTGCAACAAATGTTACTGCTTCTGCAAGTTCGTCTGCCGCCCCGTCCGCGCCGGACTGGGGCGCTATGGCTCAGAGTATCGCCGCACTGACGGCGCGGCTGGACACTCTGGCGACCCCCACGGCGGGGAGTCTGGGCGGGGATACTGCCGACGCCGTGTCAGTCGATGACATTATCAGGGCGGCTATTACGCCCGCGACACCGGACGCCGCGCCGGACTTCTCGAAGGGGGTGTAAACCGTGGCAAAATCCAAGAACAATATGCCTACTCTCGCCAAAGCCGATGTGTTCCGTCCGAAGGACGTGTATACCATCGTCAATGCCGTCTTGCAGGACGTCACCGGCCAGCGGGCTATCACCGCCGTGGATACTTCTTCCTTTATCAACGTCGGCCAGATGTGTCTTGCGAAGAGCAAAGAAGGGACTTTGCAGGCCCTTTCCAACATGGTAGCCCGCACCGTCATCGACAGCCGCGCGTACACGGGCCGCTTCACTTCCATTGAAGTGAGCCAGCAAGACTGGGGGTTGTTTATGCGGAAAATTGCCTTTTTCGCGGGCGAGTTCGAACAGACCGACTTCGTCAACACCCAGCAGAACCCCGATACTCTGGTGGACGGTAACAGCCTTGATATGTACAAAATCAAGAAGCGTTATCCGCTCGAGATGTGGTATGGCGGCCAGAAGACTCTGAACCAGACGTACACCCGTTTCCTTGACCAGCTCAACACGGCTTTTCAGTCCGAGTCGGAGTTCTCCGCTTTTATGCAGGGTATGGCCGTCGAGATTCAGAACGACGTGGCCCGCTGGAAGGAGATGGAGAACCGGCTGTGCGTCATGAACTATATAGGCGCAATCTACAACACCGGCAAGCCGGGGAGCAAGGTTAATCTTACTGAGGCTTTTAACAAGGCCCGCAATACCGCCTACACCACCCATGAGCTTCTGACTTCTCATTTGCAGGAGTTTCTTTCCTTCTTTGTGAGCCGTCTGGAAACGGACACGGCGCTTCTGGAAGAGTCCACTGAGCTTTTCCACCTGACGCCCCTTTGCACCGATGACAAGGGGAACACCCTGCATCTGTTCCGGCACACTCCCAAGAGCGAGCAGAAGCTTCTTCTGTACCAGCCCCTCATTAACGACGCGAAGGCGTGGGTTTATCCCGCTATCTTCGGCCCGGGTTATCTGTCCTTTGGCAACTATGAGGGCGTCACCTTCTGGCAGAACATCAACGACCGCTCCGCAATCGACGTTGTTCCTGCTCAGTTCAACGTAACGACTGCCGAAGCCGAACAGGGCAAGGCCGTCAAACTTAATTATGTGGTGGGCCTGCTGTACGACAAGCGGGCTATGGCAACGACCTACTTTAAGGACAACGTGTGGACGACTCCTTTTAATACCCGTGGCGAGTACTGGAACATCGAGCACCACTGGAAGATGAACTACACTCTCGACCCCACGGAAAACGCAATCCTGTATTATATGGCAGACCCGGTCACACCCGGCCCGTAACCGTTGCACGCCCCGCCCCCTCTGGGGCGGGGCTTATTTATAGAAAGAGGTGATAGAATGGCAGGCACATTCAATGGAGCTGTTCCCGCGCCCAGTGTTGAGCATGGGTATCATTTTCATTTTGGAAACGTCGAAAAGCGGATTAATTCTACCAAGGCTTTTGACTACGGTGTATTAAAGGATTTAGAGCGGTGCGACTTCAAAAAACCTACCAGCATGGAACACCCTGTTATCTACTGCACTATCAATTCCATTAACATTTCTCCACAATGGAACTACTGCCATTGTGAAGAAACCAAATCGTTTTACTGGATTGATGATATTACCACCCTTCGGGCGAACATCTGGCAAATCAGTCTGAGCATTGACCCCCTTGCGACGTACCGGGAAGCAATCCTTAAGACCAAGACGTTCATTGAATACGGTTTCAACAGTGACGCAAGCGGGGCGCAATTCCGCTTACAGGACGCCCGGCAGAATGTCGCAAGAAAACCCACTGTTTCAAGCAGTGAAGTTGATACCTGTCCCGGCACAATTTCGGCGTCCGGTTGTTACGTTCTTTCGGCAGTTGGCAAAAACGGTTTACAGGCGTATGCTTTAAGTAGGACACAGCTGGCGAATTTGCTTACTGTGTTGTCTACAACGTGGCTTGCAGAAACGGCGGCTATGGTTAGGTGGGAAATAGCCCTTCCCCAGTTCATGAACAACTTACTTTTCGGCGGCAACGCAACGGAAAATATACGCTCATGCATCTGGATACCGGTAGACGACGGGCTGGTGGGAACAGGTGGCGGCTTAATTACGCTGGGGCAGTTTGATACTGGTATCACAGCCCCCGTCGTGAGTGCGAACAGCAATAAAGTTCACGTTGTCAATATCCCCATCCCGTGGCCCGCTGAGGACTGGAAACGGATGAATTGTCAGATTCAGTTGTACGTTCCATTCATCGGCGTTGTGGGTATTCCGGTTGACCAGTGCAACGACGCGGCAAGCGTGACCGTGATAACAGCGTTCTCTTTTATTGACGGCGGTGTTTCGGTCAAAATACAGGCCGGAGACTATACCGTTTACACCGGTAGTACGAACATCTCAAGCCCCTATGGTATCGGGTCAAGCAACTTCGACCCCGGGAAAGGACTGGGGGCGGCAGTAACGGCAGTTGGTGCGGCTATGACCTTTGGCGGGGGACTCTTCGCCGGTGCGGCTGTCGCCGGAATGTCTGCTTTGGGTGGAGCGCTCACCGATGGAGCCGCAGGCGGCGCAGTCGGTCAAGCCGCGTCGCAGGCCATTCAGCCCATCACACAGAGCGTGGGAAGTCTTACCGGTGCTTCTCAGGTGTATTTACCGCTAAAAGCAAAGCTTACCCTGCTATATTATCCGCCGATTGATGACCCGGGTTATCAGGGGTTGTATGGGTATCCGGTCATGAGAGTTGCAACGCCCGTTTCTGGATACTGTAAAACCCGTGATTTTAGCTGTCAGCCCGTGGGCGCAATGCCCGACGAAATAGCATATATCAACCGGTGTATGGACGCAGGCGTATTTATTGAATAAGAGGTGATTTATAAATGTATCAGTGTTACGACGGATTCTTTGACGGTGGTGTTCCATGTGGAACATTCATCAAGAGCATTTCCAACGATGCCCTCAATTACTGGGAGCGCTCCTTCTTCCAGAGGTGTCGTTCAATCATCGAGTTCGACGGCCTACCAGAGGCCGCACCCGGGCAAATCGGCTGGGACTACGACGCATTCATGTACCAGCTTTTCCGAATGGGCTATGTTGTTGTGTTCAACACTAAGAAGTATGGCATGGTGGTACAACCCGGGTATCCTTCGGGGTATGGCTTACAGTATCAGCCACGGGCAATGACCATTTCAACGCAGTTCTTCCAGTTCAACCGCCCCCTTGAAATCGGTACTGAATGCGGCGTTATCAAGCTCACCCCCGATTATCGGGGTATCTGGGACATTATCACCAAGTATGCCGTTGAGATGCAACACGCAGAAGTTGCTATTCGGCAGAGTGCCTTGAACTCCCGGTTTGCATATGGAGCGTTTGCTAAGGACGACAAACAGAAAAGAAGCCTTGAACTGATGTTCCAACGACTGGCGAACGGTGAGCCTGCTATTGTGGTAAATGCCGACCTCAGACGCCCCCTTGACGGCAAGACGGGTGAGGGCGGGGCTTATGAACTGCCCATCATGCAAATTGACCGTGACTTGTCGAAGAATTTTATTCTTCCTGAACTCATGGAGTTCAGAAGAACAATTCTCATGGACTTTTACCGGGAACTTGGAATCAAAGTTCAGCCCGACAAAAAAGAGCGGATGAACGTCAACGAAAGCGAAAGCGCGGACGCTGAGACATTCAACCGCCGTGAAGTGTGGAGAATCTGCCTTGAGAAGTCCCTTGATGAAGTGAACAAGATGTACGGCTTGAACATTAATTTCAAAATCAACGAACCAGAGCTGACCACAGAAGGGAGTGGAGAAGATGCCGCTTTATTACGGAACGCTGGTGAATGAGCTGGACAGCGGCGCGAACCTTGAAGCGCTGTTGATGTACGACCATGACATTTTTGCAAACTTGGTGTTGCCCGTGGGGCTGGATAAAATGCAGGCTGTTTCGGCAATACGCCGCCTGCACGGGCTTGCCCCGTTGTACCACCCTGACCCCTTCTATATGAAGAATGAGATTTATTTCTGGTCAAAACAGCACTGCCCCATCTGGGAAAAGCTTTATGTAACGACGAAGCTTGAATACAATCCCATTTGGAACACTGAGGTAACAGAGCGAAGCACCGATACCACGACCACCGACCGGGATACCAGCACCCAGAGCGACGCCCACAGCCACGGCGGGGCGACTGATACCGCTTCTGCCAACAGCACAAAAGGCGGGTGGAACACTGAGGACGGCGCGTACCATGAAGATACTGCCGCCGACGGCTGGAAAACCGACGACGCCACCCAGCACAGCAAAACCGTGCATGACGGGTGGAACAAGGAAGATGGACACTATCACGACAAAAACCTTTCGACGGCAGAGGGCGAAAAGACCCGGGACTTTATCGAAGATATTAAAGGCACACTCGATAGTCAGGTTGATAATACTTCTCATACTGGCGTCGTGGGGACACGGGACACGAAGCATGATGAAACCATGACGGACACAATCGACACGACCAAAAAAACCGTCAGCGATACCGAAAACAAACTGTCTGCTGAAAACGAAGCGCTATACCAGCCCGACAACACCAGCCACACAGTCACCGACGAGAGGGGCCATTCGGACGAAACCAAGAAAACCAACTGGACAGAGCACGAAGACACGACCCAGAACACCGACTTCACACAGGGCGTGACCACTGACCAAGACACGACCCAGAACACCGAAAACCACGCTTTCGAGACTTCCCGGGATTTGTCCACATCCGATAGCCACGGTGATACCCATTCGGCGGCGTCTGACGGCACAATTGACGATACCCGCGCAGAAAGCATCTCGAAAGACCAACACGCCGACAAGGGAACTACCAAGGGTGGGAGCGTCAAGAAAAACCAGTATGACGACCGCACCCGGGATGAGTCCTTGAAGGACAACAAACATAACGAACACGCCGTATCTCTTGAGACGGGGAAGGAGAACACCACCGTCACCGTGACACATGAATACAGCAAGTCGGGCAATATCGGCGTCACGACTACCCAACAGATGATTGAAGCCGAAAGGGCCGTTGTTCTGTTCGATATTTATGCGAAAATCGCCGACGACTTCCACCGCACTTTCTGCCTTGACTGTTATTGATGGGGGTGCTACAATATGAATGAAGTGATAGCCGCCGTAATAACAGGAATTATCACCTTAACGGGTGTTCTTATTGCCAACAGTAAATCGCAGGCCGTCACCGATACCAAGTTGGACGAACTGACAAGAGAAGTCAGGGAGCACAACACTTTAATTTCAAGAGTCCCCGTTCTGGAAGAGCAACTAAAAGTTGCAAACCACAGAATAGAAGACCTTGAACGTGAAGTTCAGTATCTCAGAAAGGGGGTGAACACATGAATAAAATTAAGGTTGCTACTATGACCCGTACCGCCGTGCTGATTCTGGCTCTTGCAAACCAGATTCTTTCCGCTACCGGACACAGCCCTATTCCCGTGGATGATGCCCAGCTTGAACGGCTCATCTCCACCGGTATGACCGTGGGCGCGGCTATCTGGGTCTGGTGGAAGAACAACAGCTTCACCAAAGAAGCTATTGCCGCCGACAACTATCTCAAAAGCCTTATCGGCAGAAAGGAGAAATAATGAACTGTAATATATATCCGGCATACACCACCCCGGGCGACCCTTTCCAGTATGACCTTAGGTGGATGGTAAGCCAGATTCAGAGCTTGCAGGCGTTCGTGGAACAGCTCTCGAAAGGGCTGGACTCGAACAGCGGCAATATCGCCGCCCTGAATCAGGCCACAAAAGCCCTGACCGATGCACAACACTGCATCAACGACCGTCTCGACAACGGGGACTTTGAAGACGGCCGGTTCATCGAGTGGGCAGACAAAAACCTTCCTGCAATGGTGAATGAACTGGTGCATTTCGTGTGGTTTGGGCTGACCGACTCCGGGCGTTTCTGCGCCTATGTCCCGGCTAACTGGAAGTGGCTTACCTTCGATACCGGTGCAGACATCACTGAACCGGAGTACGGCCACCTCATTATCAAGTATTACTAAGGAAGGAGCTTTATCAATATGGCACATGAGAAAAATTGTCATCCGTTCCCCATTGAGCCTGCACCTTATGCACCGGGCGGCGAGTGTCATCCCTGCTGTCCCCCGCGTCCCCCGCGTCCCCCGCGTCCTGACCCCTGTTGCCCCCCGCCCCTGCCGGGCTGTGGGCCGTCCCAGTACGTCGGGGCGCGGTACGTCCCGAAGTTCGCTGACCCCATCGAGTGGGACATTGAACGGGGATATGAGTCCCTGACTATCGTTACCTATAAGGGCGAGTCCTATACTTCGAAGTGTCCCGTGCCGCCCGGCATTGACATCAAGAATGACCGCTACTGGGCGTTGACCGGTGCATATAATGCACAGGTTGAAGAGTACAAAAATCAGGTAAAAGACCTGTCCCAGCAGGTGACGGGGTTTGCATCTGATAACAAGGAGTTCCGGGAGAAAATCACCCAGTATGAGAAGGATAATGCAGAGATGAAAAACTCTGTCGCGTCCGCTGTCGCCCGGGTGGACGCTCTCGCCGAGCGCGTGGACAACGCCGACGCGGCTATCTCTGACCTTCAGGCCGGTCATGCTCAGACCGTGAAGGACATTGCGGCACTCGAAGCGAAGGACGCTGACCTTCAACGTCAAATCACTTCCAACGACACGGACATTTCGGCCCTTCAAGCGAAGGACCGGGAGCAGGATGCACGGCTTTCTGCCATCGAGACGGTCAACGATGCACAGGCCGCAACTATCACCCAGAACACGCAGGACATCGCCCGGAACACCACGAACATTCAGGACAACGCGGCGAACATCGCCGTCAATTCCAAGGAGCTGGCGAAACACGCGGAACAGCTCAAAGACCACGCCGCGCAGCTGACCGTTCTGCATAAGGAAGTCACCGACAACCATACAGCTATCGAACGGCTCACCTCTGCCACCAACGGACTTCGGGCCGACCTCACCGAAGCCGAAGCCAAAATCGCCCAGAACGCGGACGCTATCGCCCACATCCAGGAGAAGGACGTTCAGCAGGACGGGCGGCTTGACGCTCTGGAAGGACGCGCCACGACCGCCGAAGGGCGGCTTGACGCTCTCGATACCAAGACCGACGCCACCAATACCGCCCTGACCGCTGAGACAAACCGCGCCAAGGCGGCAGAGCTTGCAAACGGTGAGCTTATCGCGGCAAACGCGCAGGAGCTGGCCCGGCACTCTGATGAGCTGTCCGGTCATGAGCGCCGCATCTCTGCCCTTGAGACGAAGACCGACGGTCACACCCAGTCTATCGCAGACCTCAAGGCAAAGGACGCCGCCCTTGATACTGCCATTGCCGCCGTCGATGACAAGGTAGAGCACCTTGAACTCATCGACCCGAAGGAATACGCAAAAACCATTGCGCGTATCGACGCCAAAGACGCGGCACAGGACGGCGAAATTACGGCCCTCAAAGCCGCAAGCGCTGACCATGTGACCAAGCAGGAGTTCACCGCCGACCAGAAGCGACAGGACGCTATCGTGGGCGACTGGAAGACGGCGCACCCCACCCAGTCTATTACTCAGTGCGTTTCCTCTATGGAAGGAGAGCTGAACGAACACGCGGGAGACATTGCCAGCTTACAGACTGACAAGGCCAACAAGACCGACATCCCGGACGTGTCCGGCTACGCCACCAAAGTGTATGTCGATAAGCAGGACGCCACCCTCATTCCCCTTAAAACCGGCGACTATAACAATGCGGCCTCTTCTATTGCTCTGGGCGTTCCTACTCATACGGCAGACTCGCCGACCGTGTGGAGCATCTTCGGCCTTTTCCCCTATCCTGTCTTTTCTTACAAAGACAAACCGAGCCTCAATGTCGATACGACCAAAGGCAAACTTCATCTGTACAAGGCCGACGGTACAGAAGTAACCGTGGCTTCTTGGGTAACGAGCGGCAATATCAACAATGCATTCGGCGTTATTGCCCGGCTGGGTAACAACTTCAACCCCGATTCTCCTTTTTATGTTGTCGTGTACCGGAACAATGCCGACAAGTACTCCACTGCAAGTGACGTTCCTGCCGCTGACGACCCGACCGCCTGACACAATAACAAAGCCCCCGCTCCGGCGGGGGCTTTTCTTATTTGATTGTCAGTATTGCCAAAAGGAATGAGTCAAGAGCCAGAACGAAGAAGGTATACAGCAGACGGGAAAATAAGTCTTTTTCAATCACTGTCCCTATAGCTACTTCCAGCACAATGACAGCCGCCCCAGCAAAAATTCCGCACAGAACCATGAAAATATCAGACAGATGAGAAATGATAAAATGCAACATATTAACCTAACCTTTCTATGTCGATGTTCTCCGCGTTTACTCCGCCCACTTCATACCGGCGGGGACTCATGACAATCCAAGACGCGGTCATGGTGGGTTTTGCGAAGTCGGTGCGTAGACGGGGCGGGGCGTCGTGGTAAGTGAGCATTTGCCCGCCCGCGTCTTCAATAATGAGAAAGTCGTTCAGATTCTCAATGTCATCCTTGAGGGCGGCGACGCCCTCATTCTTGCCAACGCCCGCAATCGTGCTTTCTAGAACGCCGTCACAGTTCCGCGCGGCGTAACATTTGGCATGGAGAAAACGGAACTCCTGATAACCATAATCGGCCTGTGGGTGTTCGTCTTCGGCTACCCCGATATAAACACACTTGCCGTTGTCCTTCTGCACAACGCACTTTCGGGCGATGCACTGCCGCTTGATTTCTTCATTGTACTCATCAACACCCGGGACTTTCTCGCCCTCAAACTTGCAGGAATCCGTATCCCAGTATATGACCCTGTCCCAGCCCACAATCTTTAATAGCCGCCACAGTTTAAGGCGGGTCAAGCTGGCTGTCCACAGACCCCAGAGGAAGGGGAAAGTGTTCTTCTTCGTCTGGGCTTTGGTGACTTCGTCATCGGTCATGTCATCAAGGTTCTTTTCCCAGCTCAGTTTCTCGAACTCAATCACGTCCCCGATGTCTGCCGTGTACTCATCCCGAATTTGCTTCTGTGCCGTTGCACCGTATATGGTGTTCACGCAGATTTTGCTAAAGGCGTATTCCGGGCTACCCTTCATCGTCTCTTTGATACGGAACTTCTCAAGAATCGTATGCCGGAAAGACTCAGGCAGATATGCCAGACGAAATGCGAACGACTCAACCGCTACCATTTCAGAATAGTTGTATCCTTCCCGGATTCTCTGCCAGTCGTTTGAATCGCAGTATAGCAGGAGCGTCCCTTCTGCGTCCAGAACTCGCCCGTTGTCCTCTTCTCCGATGACTTCACTGTTGATGCACTTACTTCGGCTTATGCACGGGTCTGGACATTCATCTTTGATACTGAGTCCAGTGAGTGCGATTTTACTGACCCAGCCCATACCCGCGTCTATCAGGGCGTTCATGTCCTCTTCGGGGGTATCCTCTGGAAGGTCAAGGGGCTTGCCTGTGGGGAACTTCCATAAGAGCTGTTGGGACGGGTGGGCGCTCTTGAAGTCGTAGGAATTACAATTCTTGTAGGTGTACCCCGCTTTCCATCTTGACCCGTGAGTATCGCCCCCTGCCATTGCCTTATATGCTATGAAGGTCTGAGTTTTGGAAAGCGTCAAGGCGTCCTTGATTTTGGCAAACCCTTTATCTCTGTTCAGATTCTTGTTGACTTCCTGTTTGACAAGACCCGTGTTGGTGAGAGGGATTGTTGCTTCATTGAATCCGTGTTCCTTCTTCATTCGCTCTATTGCTTCATACAGTCCCAAGACATCGTTGACGCAATAGGCAAACTCTTTATCATCAAGGGGAGTGTCGGGAGCGCGGTAAACGGTATAATCCAAATCGCCCTTTAACTTTTCGTGTTTGCATCCTTTTGTGGCTTTCGCAAGAGACTTTTGAAACAGCTTGAGTGAATCCCTGAACTCAATGCCGTTTGAAAACTCAAGGGTGAGGGGCTTTCTGCTCTTGGTGTAAAGCGCCTTGCAGTCACCCCAGCGAAGCGTTAAAAGCTGTATTAAATAGGTAAACTCATAGCCCAGATTGTGGACGTACAAAACCAGTTTTCTTTTGTCCGTCACGCGCCACTTATCGCAGAGCGTTTCCACCATCTCTGCCCAGTCTTCGAAGTAGCGGGGAACTACGACCACACCACCCACGCACGTCTGAAAACTGTATGCAAATCCGTCAGCGTCGCCGTTCGTCGTCTCAATATCAAAGGTGCAAGTAGTATCAATATACTCGACGTGTTTTCCCCTCTGGAAAGCCGTGCGCGGCTTGAAGTTCATGTAACTCATGAACTCCCCCGCCGTCTCACACACCATAATATCTTGACTGAATCGCATTATCTTCCCCGCCTGTTCCTCAGCATTTGAAGAATAATTGCACCCTGCATCTTATCTTTTTCTACTCTACCTTGAAATTCTTGCGCAATTTGTTGCAGGTTGTCTATCTGGTTACTGGTGATTGCTTGGTATATGACTTCTGAGCCATACAACTGCTCATTCTTCTCAGTCATGAACCTGTCGAACAAATCACCCAGCTCTTCGGGCGTACCGGTGAAACCCATCTCCCGTGCGCGTTCCACTTTCTTCTCGACGGATTCACGATACCCCGTCACCGTAGACGTCTTCTTTATCATGAACTCCCGGAGACTGATGAACTGTTTTTCAAGCTCTGCCCGGGTCATCTTGGTAACACCTTCCTTGAAGCGGGGTTTCTCCTGCTCTGTCCGCTTTTGAAGCCACTTATAGGCGGGGGCCTTATCAGACAAACTCTTTTTCTCCAAGGTGCGAATACGGGTGTTTGCCGCCTTTGCGGCTCTCTTCACAATGGCCCTCAGCTCATCTTCGGAGTACATACGCGGGGCTTTATTGCCGGGTGCGTATGTTCCCCAGTCATGAGAACGGAAAGGGCGACCTTTGCCGCCCTGTTTCCGTGGTTTCTTCGGCTCTGTGCTCTTCGCCGCTTTGGCTGTCGTGTTCTTTGCTTTGCCGCCCTTCTTGCCGCTACTCTTGCGCTTTCTTGCGCCTGCTTCATCGGCTTTCTTGATAAGCCCCGTGTCAGTCAATGCTTTCTTCATGGTGTTCACCTCTCTGCCGTGTATGTGAATCGAACGCCGTTTTTCTTCGGGGTCACAATCGGAAAATAACCTTGCCCCCGAAGACTATCATACAACGTGTATAATGCACGGTAAACCTCAATACCCTCTCTCACTCGCATTGCACGGGAGTAAACAAACCGCCCCGTCTGCCCGGGCTTTCGTGCTCCATAACAATAGATAAACACCACCATTAAAACCACCCTTTCCACTCTGCATAACCAACGATGACTGCACCGACGAGCAAGAGCGCCGCAAACGGCGCAACGCAGGAAAATTGATAAGCTGTCATTACACCCACCCCTTGAACTCCACATCACAGATGACGTCATACGGCATATTAAGAACGGGGACAATCTCACCAGAGTACAGATTGACTGCCTTATCTGGGATGTTCACCTTCAACAGAATCCCGAAAGACTGATTGCACGGCTCTTCCCTGTATTGGGATACATCCTTATACCTAAAGAATACGCCTGCTGGAAGCTTATTCGCAGGTATGGTTACGGTACGCTGTTCAATGCTCACCTTCATAATGTTAAAACTCCCCTTTCGCGAAATAAGCTATCAGTTCATCGGCTTCATAGGTAGGCTCTTGGGACTGAGGGCAACGCCTGATTGCGGTGCATTCATAGACCCTGTGGATATAATAACGGTAGCCGCCCCAGATGCACCGCTCCTTCGTCCCTTCCTTCCTCTTGAGGTCTGCCAGAATCCATGCCCAGCAAGTGGGCTTGATATATTGAATCATATTGCACCTCTTATTTCCATCTGCGGTCTAACTCCGCTTCTATCTTGGTAAATACCTCACTGCAATCATAATCTTCATTGAAACAGGGACAACTATCACAGTCCCCGTCACAATGCTTGTAGTGATAACTCGCAAACAAAAGTTCCTTTACGCTTGCCGTTTCTAGATTAAAACCTTGCACCCCCTCATAGCTATGTGGGCCTCAACGTCGTACCGCTGACGGGTCACTTCTTCGAAGTCCCCAAGCTCCACATTACGTTCCCACACATGAACGACCTTCTCAGCGGGATTGTATGTGTACATCCTACGGGCGGCAACATACCGCCCCCGTGTGCTCAATGCATTGAGCATCTTGTCGGTAAACTTAATCATGTTCAAGCTCCTTTCTTTACTGTATACAGTATAGCACATCTGTACATAGTTGTCAACCCCTCTTCCTGAAATACTTCTTGGTGTCCATCCTTGCATCCCTGTTGGTGTACCACGTTGTATACATCAGGCCCGTGTCGAGAATTGGGGGAAAAAATAGTTAAAAAGTTTTACCTAATACCTATTT
>ERZ809772.111-NODE-111-length-27357-cov-6.46411_pt1 | contig 27357 bp, 29 predicted proteins | sample MGYA00520313_ERZ809772 | MGnify/ENA primary metagenome ERZ809772 (study PRJEB31588, sample SAMN03401199) | human gut metagenome | study: EMG produced TPA metagenomics assembly of the PRJNA231909 data set (A prospective, longitudinal analysis of the... | reverse complement strand
AGCATCGGATAGTCAGCCATATAAGCATAAATATCTTCAAAGTTGTCGAACTGAATAACTTCTTCCTGAGCATTCAATGTGAGAATAATCCATTGCTCCTGCTTCAATTGATTTTCTGACGCTAGTTGCAGAATAGTACGCAGTGCAGGGAGATTAGCAAACAAGGCTGTTTTATCTGTACCGAATAATTCTGTTTTAGTCAAATAAACTGCAATATTATTCGTACAAAAGTCATCCCAAACCAGTTTATCTGCCTCCTCTATATTTCTACAAAAAAATGGACGTACTCCGTGACTCCCCTTCTCAAAGCCAATAACCAATTTCACGAGATCCTCGGTGAAAAGTGACTTTACTTTTTCGGCCAATTTATTCATAAGCCACCTCCTGTTCTAAATATGCAGCTACCTTCTTGTATTCTTCGTAAGGTCCTAACTCTCGAATAGCGGCAACTGTCTGATTGACTAACTCTGCCCATTTGGCTCCTTCGGCTGCCGATACCCAAGAATAACAGATTCTCCGAACATCAATGCCCAGGAAATCAAGTAGTCCGCGAAAGACAATCCAACGCCGGCGGGCATGAAAGTTTCCGGATGTATAGTGGCAATCATTCGGATGGCAACCAGATACTATAATACCATCGGCTCCACCAGCAAAGGCTTTCAGCAATAACATAAAATCAATCCTACCCGTACATGGAAAACGTACAATTTCCACATTGGTGGCATATTTCAAACGACTTGTTCCGGTTAGATCGGCCCCGGCATAGGTACACCAGTTACAGACAAAAGCAACAATCCTCGGTTCAAATTCAGATTTATTCTCATTCATATCTAACTTCCTTTTAATTGTTCAACAGAGCCATTACTTCAGCATATACCTGCTCATTGGAATATCCCTGTATGTCAATTGATTTAGAGCGGCAAAAAGCAACACATGTTCCGCAACCCTGGCAAAGCCCCGGATTAACTTTAGCTACTGTTTTCAAAACTTTGCCTGTCCGATCTTTTATTTCTTCACGTTCAATAGCCTGATAAGGACAAGCGGTCTGGCACATAAAACACCCTACACAAGTACTGAACAAGGGAGGTGCAGTCCGGTTGACAACAGCAATCATAGGCTCACGCACCAAGTTGGCTTGTGAAAATAAGCTTGCTACTTTCACAGCTGCACCGGATGCCATCCCCACTGTCTCGGGAATATCTTTTGGAGCCTGACAGGCCCCCGCCAGAAAGATACCGGCAGTATTCGTTTCTACCGGCTTCAACTTAGGATGCGCTTCTGCAAAAAACTGATATGGATCATAGGAGATATGCATCTTCTGAGCCAAGTCTTCTGCACCTTTATTTGCTACTCCTGCTGTAGCCAGTACCACCATATCCGCTTCTATCTCAACAGGAGAAGCACCGAGCAAAGTATCTACTCCCTTTACAATCAACTTGCCATTTTTTTCATAAATCCGTGCAACACGTCCCCGTATATAGTTCACCCCATCTTCTTCAATCGCTCTACGCACAAATTCTTCATAATTCTTACCACCTGCACGAATATCCATATAAAAGACATAAGATTCACCATCGTGTACTTTATGCTGATAAAGCATAGCATGTTTGGCAGTATACATACAGCATATTTTGGAACAGTAAGGAATACCTTTTGCCGGATCGCGTGAACCGGCACATGCAACAAACACAATTTTTTGAGGGATTTTACCATCTGAAGGACGACGGATTTCTCCCAAAGTAGGTCCGGATGCAGAAGCCAACCGTTCAAACTGAATCCCGGTAATAATATCTTTATATTTTCCATAGCCATATTCCGGGAAAAAGTCTGTATTCAGTACATTAAATCCGGTAGTAACCACAATAGCTCCAATATTTTCTGATATAATACGGTCCTCTTGGTCAAAACGAATAGCTCCGGTCGGACATACCTTTTCACAAACACCGCATCTTCCTGTCCGAAAATGAGTGCAATGTACTCTGTCGATTACCGGCTTATTAGGAACAGCCTGAGGAAACGGAACATAAATTGCAGTCCGCATTCCCAAACCTGCATTAAATTCGCTCGGAATCTTCTTTGTGGGACATTTCGTTGTGCAAAGTCCACAACCGGTACATAACTTTTCGTCAATACTCTTTGCCTTTAAGCGAATACTTGCTTTGAAATTACCTATAAATCCTTCCAGACTTTCCAATTCTGCATAGGTATAAAGCGTAATATTAGGATGCTGAGCCACCTCAACCATACGTGGAGTCAAGATACATTGAGAGCAGTCTAAAGTCGGAAATGTTTCTGACAACTGTGACATATGCCCGCCTATAGAAGGATCTTTCTCTATCAAAATCACCTGATATCCACAATTGGCAATATCCAGACTTGCTTGAATACCAGCTATTCCGCCACCTATCACCAAAGCTTTTTTAGTAATAGGAACCTGTATCGGATTCAGTGGACAATTCCGCTTTACCTTCTCAACCAAACTTCTCACAATGTCAACAGCCTTACGTGTAGTTGCTTCTCCTTTATCATGCACCCAAGAACAATGTTCACGAATATTGGCAATTTCACACAAACAAGGATTTAGGCCTGCTTCGGCACATGCCCGACGAAAAGTCGGTTCATGCATACGGGGAGAACATGCACCTACCACCACACCATCCAAATCATATTCTTTAATTGCATTCTTTATGAGTGTCTGCCCCGGATCCGAACACATATATTTATAATCAACAGCGTATGCCACGCCTTCCATATTCGCAGCCAGCTCAGCAACTTTTATACAATCAACAGTAGCACCGATATTTTCTCCGCAATGGCATATAAAGACACCTATTCTTGACATAACTCAGCCTCCTTTAAGTTTACACCCACAAAATGACGCTTCAACCCTAAGTCTTTAGCTGAAAGTCCGATAGCCAATCCTAACACTTGAGTTAGATATAGCACAGGTATTGTTATCGGTTCCATCAAATGCCTGTTGATAGTAGAACGACGCATATCCAAATTGGAATGACACATCGGACAAGCCACAATGACAGCTTCCGCTCCTCTGTCGCTGGCATCTTTCAAGATATTTCCAGAAAGACGCCCAACCAAATCTGTGCGCGATACGGACAAGCCCGCCCCGCAACATTCAGTCTTAAATGCCCAGTCTATAGGATTAGCCCCCAATATTGACATAATCTTATCCATACTTTGCGGATCCTCCAAACGATCAAACTTTAAAACTTTATGCGGACGAAGTAATAAACAGCCATAATAACAAGCCACCTGATGAGCAAATGGCCGTACAATCTTATCCGGCAATATATCCAATATATATTTTTCTATAAATTGAAGGACATTCAAGACTTTTACTGTTCCCAGATAAGGCAAACCTACCACCGTCAGCACATCATCCTTCAACTTTTCATTATTTTCCAATTCATATTGCGCCACACTCAGACGATTATAGCAGGAAGCACAAGGAACCACTATTTCCTGAAAGCCTTGTTTCTCGGCCAATGCCAATATACGAGTAGGCAGTGCTAAAGACAATTCTTTATTCATGGAATGTGCCGCAGTGGCACCGCAACAATTCCAATCTTTCAACTCTACCCAATCAATCCCCAAAGCCTTTCCTATTGCCTTAACCGACTCATTGTATTCACGGGAAGTACCATTCAGCGAACATCCCGGATAGAAACCTATTCTCATACTTTTCTACTTTTCTTTTTTGTCAATAGTTTGGGAAAATATCTTCTTTATCTTTTGCCTGCTCTCAATACATTCCGGCAAAAGGTTCAATTTTCCTTTCTTCAACATACCGGGAACCAAGTTTACATCCTGTAGCATGTGAAAGGTACGCATCTTAAATCCGGCAACTAAACCTATCTCATACAACCTTCCGGTATATCTCACTGATTGTAGGAAAGCACTGTGGAAAGCAACCACAGGCCGGGATTGTTTATTTATACAGTTCCGGTGGCGGGACTGCTCCCGTAGATAATCCATGATTTTAGGAATATCAATTTCTTTAGGACACCGTGCAATACAATTCTCACAATTCAAACAAATCCAGATAGCATTGGAACCAAGCACACGATTGTCATTTTCAGGGGTTCTTGTCTGAAGCAAACGTACCAAGAAACTGGGAGGAAAATCCATTTCTTCCGCTAAGACACACCCTGCCGTACATTTACCGCACTGATAGCAGCGCGATATGATGACACCCGCCTCATGCTCCAAGCCATAGGAAATACATTTTTTGTTTTCCATGTCAGCATGAAATTAAATAAGAAATAATAAAGATAAATGAAGCAATAGATAGAGCCTGCAGAAAAGAAGCTGTTGCTCCTCACCCTATCAACAAGTTAGAAAAGAAATGTGAATTAAATAAGAATATGTCCTAATGTATAGACATAGTATCCGTTAGAATATTTAATATAATTGGTATCCGGAGAAAGTCCTCTCCATTTATTTTCCGGAAGTTGAGTATCTGAAAGACAAAGCATCTGCACGATTGTAGCAGAACAAAATCTCAAGACTTTAGAAGGTGTTGTGGTATTTCTGAAAGAAAACAAACCACCTAACACCCCGTCACTAATTGTATAATCGGATGCTTCGCTATCGAAAGCGTGACTTCCTCCATATGATTGTCCAGCAACAGTCACAGAAATCTTCTGTGCCAATCTGGTATCGGATTGCACATCCATGGCAACAACCCCGGCATTGGGCTGAGCCTCTTGCACTTTTTCATCAGGAGTATAGTGAAATCCTAACATTAAAAGTGAACCAAACAATATGCAAAAGATATACTTCATCATAACGGGTGCAAACGTAGTAATTATCTTTAATATGAATACATTTTTATCAAGAAATTAATATTTATTTCACACTTTCCAATAATAACAAAATCATTCAAAAAAAGCATTAGAATACCAGATGAACTGATTTGTAGCCTCTTATCATTTCAAATTGATGTGAATTCCAATTCATAACCTCATTATTAACTAATTGCTACTTGTTTTTGATTTAGGAAAGAAGGGTAATAACCCAATAAACTCCGGCTGCCAAGAGCCCACTCACCGGAATAGTCAGTACCCAAGCAGTCATCAGACTTCTTGTTACTCCCCAACGTACAGCGGAGAGTCTTTTAGTAGCACCGACTCCAATAATAGCTCCGGTAATTGTATGTGTAGTACTCACTGGAATTTTCAAGAACTCCGTAAGATATAAAGTAAAAGCACCGGCCGTTTCCGCAACAACACCTTCCAAAGGGGTTACTTTGGTAATCCTGGTACCCATCGTTTTCACAATTTTCCACCCACCGGACATTGTACCAAGAGAAATGGCTGTAAAACACGAAAATGCCACCCAATCCGGTAAATCCTCAATACTGTTTATTCCCATTCCCAAGCCTTCCGAATGGGCTGCTATCATGGCCGCCGCTATAATACCCATTACCTTTTGCGAGTCATTCAAACCATGCCCTATACTGAACATAGCCGAAGAGACAAGTTGCAATTTCTTAAACCAGACTTCAGCTGTATGGGGATGTGCACGCCGGCAAGCATAAAGAACCAACAATGTGAATCCGAAGGCAACAATCATTCCTATCAAAGGAGCAAGAAATATGAAAGCCGCAATCTTCAGAATGATATTGAGTTGAATAGCATCGAAACCATGAGCCATAATGGCGGCTCCTGCAAATCCGCCAATAAGGGTATGGGAAGAAGATGAAGGAATACCTCTCCACCAGGTAAACAGATTCCATGCTATGGCAGCAATCACTCCGGATAATATAATCGGCAGTGTAATAAACTGTTCCATCACAGTCTTGGACACAGTATTGGCTATACCGAAACCACCGATTAAATATTTGGCAATAAAAAATGCAACAAAGTTAAAGAAAGCCGCCCATATTACTGCCTGAAAGGGAGTAAGAACTTTGGTCGATACAATAGTGGCTATTGAATTCGCCGCATCGTGGAAGCCATTGATATAGTCGAATATCAGAGCCAGTACAATAATTATTACTAACAATTCCATGTTCTCAACTTCTTCTATGCGTATTTTATAATCAGATTCTTTAGTATCTTGCCTACCTGCTCTGCCACATCGGTTGTTTTTTCCAATTCATGCATGATCTCTTTAATCTTGATAAGTTCAATGCAATCCTTTTCTTCTTCAAAAAGCTTCGTGATAAAGTGTTCATATACATCATCTGCCTGATTTTCTATATCATGCAACTTATTACAGTATCCACGCAATGCGGCCGGTTTCTGACGGAAAGTTTCAAGTTCATCCATCGCCTTGCCAATATATACAGCTTCCTGTTGAATCAGGCGACTCAATTCTTTTCCGCTATCGGAAATCGGACGAGGATTATAGATATTAATACGTTTGGCACAACTGTTTATCCCGTCTATAACGTCATCCATGGTTGAAGCCAACGCATGAATATCTTCACGGTCAAAAGGAGTAATAAAAGTAGTTCCAAGCTCATCAAGGATTAAATGAGTTAATTTATCCCCCTCACGTTCCAGGTCTTTTATTCTTTTATAATAATCTGCTCTCTCCTCCGGTTTATCATGTTGTAAACTTTCTACCAAAAGAGTGGATGATGCAGACAAAATCTCAGACAATTGTTTCAACAGAGGAAAGAACTTAGGTTCTTTGGGAGTAAACCTGCTAAAAAAAGAATTTTTCATAAGAATAAAAATATCAAATTATTTCTGTTTTTTTGATTTCATTTTCGCCCGTATCACCTCTATAATGGCAGGTAATATGGATATAACTATAATTGCCACAATCAACAATTTAAGATTTTCCTGCACAATCGGGAGGTCTCCGAAGAAATATCCGGCATAGCAGAAAAGTGCCACCCAAGCTGCACCTCCTATTAGATTGTATACCATGAAATAATAGTAATGCATTTTACCCATTCCTGCTACAAATGGAGCAAAAGTGCGCACAATAGGGACAAACCTGGCTATAATTATGGTCTTGCCTCCATACTTTTTATAAAATTCATGTGTTTTATCCAAATGACTTTGTTTGAATATTCTGGAATTGGGATTATTGAACAATTTGCGCCCGAAGAGATGCCCTATCATATAATTACAAGAATCTCCCAAAACTGCGGCGAAAAACAAGATCAAAACAAGAATATTTACCTCAAGAGGCGTCCCGGGTAACGAGGCAATAGCTCCCGCCACAAAGAGTAATGAATCTCCTGGAAGAAAAGGAGTAACAACCAATCCCGTTTCACAAAAAATGATTATGAATAATATTATATAAGTCCAGGCATGATATTCCTGCACAATGTTTATCATATATTGATCAATGTGAAGAATAAAATCTAATATAAATTCCATTATCTATTGAGTATTAACATATAGGTATATACATATTCCACAACAGAGATACGACTTTTCAGTTATTCTCAATGAAAGGAATACATATGAATTGAAGTAATAAGGAGATATAAGACACACTTAATGCCTTATAGAAAAGAGAAAGATTAAATAATAATATGTCTTAACGCATAGATATAGTATCTACTGGAATAGTGAGTAAGAGAGAGTTGATACGGAAAAGACATTCTTTTTTCTTCGGGAAGTAGCACCTTTATGGATTTGACGATCTTTGCTACAACTGAAAGGGCATTAAATCTTAGAACTTGTGAAGAAGGAATATTACTGCGCGAAACGGATGTTGCTATATTACCAATAGCCTTACTCGCATATTCTCCGCCATAGACCACTTTCCTACATTGCTCTGCACCTGCCTCAGATATATTACATTCCGTCTTACCCTGCTGCAAGCCTGTTACACGAAGTTCCTTATACTCCTTCATATCGCCGGATACAGATTCGAATCCCGATACAAGAAATACAGCTAATAATATGCAAAATAAAAGTATATACTTCGCCATAACGGCTGCAAATATAAAAAGTATTTTTTAGAGATGAATCATTTTAGCCTTTTATCTTGCAAACCTCTTTTAATCTTTTCCGGGTAATGTATACAAAAAGAGCGGATCGTCATACATATAACATACCTGATACAATCGCTTCCCATCTGATACAACCCTGCCCCAATGGCCAAGTTTATAACGTGCTACCGGATTACCGCCCCAATCATATTGCTCCACAAAGATATATCCGTCACTTTTACCGTTTTCACGTGATACCTGAAGTGGAGTACGTCCGCTATAAGTCAGGATGTTTTTTACTAAATGCAAGATTATATATCTGCTCTATATGCAAACTGTCCCCTTGATAAACAGTACGAATAATGGCTTTTCCTCCTGATACATTATCAGCATAATAGAAAGTATCCCGGGAAACTACACATATCTGCCGGTCAGAATAAGAAGAACCTTTTTCTGACTTAAAAGCAAAGGGTAAAGGTTCCAAGACACCTGTCGTATCGGTTTCAAACAGTTGCATAGTGCTGGTTTCATATACATACGTATCGGGAGTAGATACACTGGAAGGTACCAGATGGGGTTTCTGCAATAATCGTGTCGTTCGCCTCCCGATGTTTCTGCTCTGCCCGCAGCTTGCAGGCAGAGAGAAACGATAGAGACAGCAATATAATGTAAAGTAAGTGTTTCATTTATTATTTCAACTTAGCATACAAAATATAGTTATTGTCATTCTCATGAATGCTATCTGCCAGCTTTTGTATACGTTCCCGGTCGGCAGCAGAAATGTCTTTAGCGTCTACCAGATATTTTTCCAATGTTTCTTTCAGAGTTACAGGCTCCATGTTGGCCGTATAATATCCGTTTGAGCAACTGTACGAAAACCAGGAAATAGGCAAATTGCCCAGATAGTCATTCTCCACTTTATAGAAAGCACCTTTTAAAGTCTGTTTATCTATAATAAAATCAGCAGGGGCCTCCGTCGTGAAATTGTTTTCATCCAATTGTTTTTCTATGGATATACTTCCCAAGAAATGATGTGGAAATTCTTTGTAATCATGAATAGGTATTTCTTTCTTTGCAAAATTCATAGTGAAACGAGGATTCAAACGTCCATTGGCATAATGATAAAGGCTATCCGGACGGCGTTCCCAGAATGGAGAAAGAGATACATCAAAATCAGCACCATTCTTATTACTATGTACCTCATTGCTGAAATCTGGTTTTAAGGCCAAATGGCGTGAACGTATCGTATCTTGTATTTCTCCACTGAACTTCTGAGTCCATGCCACATACGGCAAATAATCAAAAGGCAGAAGGAATACAGACAAAAGAGAATCCTTTGTATTTGCCTTGAAGACACCTTTCGGCACCAAACCGGGTAGTGAAATGTTCTGTACAGACTGTCCTTTCAAATCATAGGCCAGCAGAGATCTTGCATTCCACGGAAGCAAATATATACGCCCACCAGCCTCGTCTATCTGAGCATCATAGATCAACTGATACTCACCGGGACCTTGTCCAAAAGCCCCCACATTGCCAAGAAACTTTCCAGATTTATAGAATACGTATCTAAAATGAAAACAATAACCAAACAAATGAAAATAAATACGCTGTTTTATAGCTATTTATAAGGATATATTTCTTTTCAGTTGCTTTCGTTGTTTTCGCTTGCTTGGTTCTTATTTGGTACATTTTTGTTTCTTATTTGTTCCTTGTTTCGGATTATTATTTCTACCTTTGCAACAGAAATAACGAAAAAAGGAATTGCTTATGCCACGAGTAAAGAAGCCGACGAAAGTCAAAGAACCCATCCGTCTTCGGATGAAGCCATTGAGTGACGGAAGTAAGAGTCTGTATCTGGATATATACCGCGACGGAAAGCGGACATACGAGTACCTTAAAATGTATATCATCCCGGAAACGGATAATAATGCCCGAAAACGGAATCAGGTTACTATGGACGCAGCCAATGCCATCAAGTCGAAGCGTATCATTGAATTAACGAATGGGGAAGCAGGTATCGAGAATAGGGAAAAGGTATTCCTGCTTGATTGGATGAATACGTATAAAGAGAATCAGGCAAAACGGGGAAAGAAAGACGGGAACCAAATTTCTGTTACCATTCGTATCTTGAAAGATTATGCAGGAGAGCGGATGACAATGGATCGGATAGACAAGGCATTCTGTCAGGACTACCTCGATTATCTGATGACAGAATATCGTCCCAAAGGAAAACGTGTGTCGAACTTTACACTCCACACCTACTACCGCATCTTGAACGGAGCTTTGAATGCAGCCGTTCGTGCGGAGATTATAAAGGTTAATCCGTTTACCAAAATCAATAATTCGGATAAAATCCGCTTGCCGGAGAGCAAACGGTCATATATGACTATCGAGGAAGTGCGGGTATTGATTGCCACTCCGATGAATAACGAGGCTGTGAAGTCTGCTTATTTGTTCTCATGCTTTTGCGGATTGCGTGTGAGCGATATTGTCGGATTGAAGTGGAAAGACGTCTTCATTGATAGAGGACAATATCGGTTGGCAGTATCCATGCAGAAGACCAAAGAACCGATTTATCTACCGCTTTCTCCCGAAGCCTTGAAGTGGATGCCGGAACGAGGAGACAAGACGGCGGATGACCATGTGTTCGATTTACCAAGCCCGTCAATGATGAATTTGCTTATCAAACCGTGGGCAAAAGCAGCAGGAATCGACAAGCGGTTTACCTTTCACACCGCCAGACACACGTTCGCCACGATGATGCTGACCCTTGGAGCAGACCTCTATACCACCTCGAAGTTGCTCGGTCATGCCGATGTGAAAATGACACAGGTGTACGCAAAAATCATCAATCAGAAAAAGGACGATGCGGTTAATTTGGTAAACGGACTATTCGATTGACCCATACAATCGAAGTATAAAGTAGGGCTGTTTTTACATCTACATACAGTCGGATTGTAAACAGAATTAGGTTTACTTTAATCCGGGTGCCTATAGGGAAAAAACAAAGTAAAGTGATTATAATGGCAATAAACCATATTGACCACCTCGCTATAAAAATAGTTTGTGGTGGTCAATATCTTTATTAGGTAGTCAAATCATTATTGAATGACCATGAGCCGCTTCCTTAATTCACTTCTGTACTCTCTACCTCCATCCCATAAACATCCGTGCCGTTTCCGCATCATGATGGTCGAAGAAGAGACTGCGACCCGTGTCAAGCGTGGCGATTGTTGACATATCCTCGTTGGAAAGCGTGAAATCGAAAATATCGATGTTTTGTTTCATACGTTCAATATGCGTGGATTTCGGGATGATGATGACGCCTCGTTGAATCAACCAACGCAGAGCGACCTGCGCCACGCTTTTGCCGTACTTGTGACCTATCTCTGCCAGTATCGGATTTGTAAAGAAGCTGTTGCGTCCTTCGGCAAATGGAGCCCACGACATGATGCGTGTGCCGAACTCCTCCATGATGTGCTGCGGTCCGATTTGCTGGTCGAACACGTGTGTCTCCACCTGATTGACTGCCGGAACAATTTCCATGTTGCTGGCTATGTCGATGAAGTGGTCGGAATAGAAATTAGAGACTCCGATAGCTCGGAGCTTGCCTTCCTTGTATGCTTCTTCCAATGCGCGATAAGCACCATAGCGGTCGCAGAAAGGCTGGTGCAGCAGCATCAGGTCGATGTAATCGGTCTGCAACCTGCGCAGACTTTCATCGATGGATGCTTTCGCCCTTTCATAACCGTAATTGGAAATCCATACTTTCGACACAAGGAAAACTTCCTTGCGGTCGATACCGCTTTTGCGCACGGCATTGCCTACGCCTTCCTCGTTATGATAGGCTTGTGCCGTATCGATCATCCGATAGCCCACACTGAGGGCATCCGCTACACAACGCTCGCACTCGGCGGGCGATACCTGGTAGACGCCGTAGCCCATCTGGGGCATTTCGACGCCGTTGTTCAATGTTACTTTATTCATTGTTCTATCCATTTTTTGATTTCTTCTGACTTGGCAGGCAAACGAAGCCCTTTTCTGATATTCAAATCAGGATAACCTTTTTTGAGTGTGGCATCGGCTTCCGACATCGGGCTTTCGTAAGAAGTGCAGAAAGGAAGTATTACCTTGCCTTTTAGTTGTTCTCTATAATTATCAAGGAATGTTCGGATAACAGCCGGTTCTTCGTGCCACCAGATAGGAAAACCGATGAATACGGTATCCACCATTGCGAAATCAATATCGACAGGCTTAATGGCCGGTCGAAGCGACTGATTGAGGTGTTCCTGTGTACAACGGGATTGCTCGTTTACCCAATTGACATCTTCGGATGAATAGGGTTGTTCGGGCAAAAGCCGAATCATTCTGGCTCCTGCCACTTCCGCAACCTGCTTGGCGGCAAGTTCGGTATTACCGGAATGTGTGAAATATACGACGACTGTTTTCATGTTGCTACCATTTTTTGTCTGAGCCTGTACTATATTTCCGTATGACATGGCTATCGCCACGGTCATTACAAGGATATATTTGAATATGTTCATAATTATAGGATTATATTATTATTCAATCAGCCCAATCTCTTTGAGCCATGATGAAATGTTCTGTTCGTTGATTCGTCCGCTCGTCAGCCCTTCGCCGGTCAGATGCTCGGCGTTGGGAGTAAGTTCCACGATACGTGCCAGCGTTTCATCCCGGTAAGTGGCTGCGTATGTGCAGAACGGAACGACTGTCTTGCTTTTGAAGTCGTAACTTTCGGTAAAGGTACAAATAATCATCGGAGTGGTCCACCACCATACGGGACAGCCGATGAATACCGTATCATAATCTGCCCAGTTTTCTACTTCCGAGGCGATGGCCGGACGAGCGTTGTTGTCTTTTTCTTCCCGTGCCACTTCCGTGCAGGGGGTATACTCGGTCGGATAAGGTACTACCGGCTCGATACGAAACAAATCGGCTCCGGTCTGACGGACAATTTCCTGAGCCATGCGCTGTGTCGTTCCTCCCCAACTGAAATAAGCTACCAGAATTTTGCCATTACCGCCCGGAGTGTCGGGGTTGTCTCCCGGTTGTTCCGGATCATCGGGAGTATCCTCTCCTCCGTCATCCGGCTTTTCGGGGTTTTCGATTCCGGGTGTCTGAGGTTCGTTTTCATCTTCGGGCGAACAAGCTGAGAATGCCATGACAGCCGCAGCCATCATCAAGTAAATCAAATACTTTTTCATATTTACATTATTGTTTATTGATTGTTTTAGCAATTATCCGGGTGCAAAGTTAGCTACGCTCATTCGTACCGTCAGAACAAAAAATACGGCTCTAATTACAGTTTTTTCGGAAAGTGATTCTGTGTCGATGCAAAAACCGAAATAAGTGCATTTTCAACCGAATTTCTTGTAAGTTACTCCCCGTGGCTTATCTCTAACTTTGCAACGTCAGACAAAGACGATGTAACTAAAAAACAGATAAATGGATATGAGAAAGAAAATTTTAACCGGATTCATGGTGCTGGCTTCAATGATATGCAGTACCTCTTTTGCGCAGGATATTTACAAGACTGCCGCCAATGTACCGATGGTACAACTGAATAATGGCATCCTGATGCCGCAGTTCGGATTGGGAACATTCCTCCAGCCATCCGACGAAGTGTGCGAACAATCGTGCTTGACGGCATTGAAAGCCGGCTATCGTCACATCGACACCGCCCATGCCTATAATGATGAAGCGGGCGTGGGACGTGCCGTAAAAGAGAGCGGCATTCCTCGTGAGGAAATCTGGATAACCAGTAAACTGTGGCCTACGGAATACGGAGAAGGCAAGACGCTGAAAGCCATCGACGAGATGCTGGAGCGTATGCAACTGGATTACATCGACCTGCTTTACGTGCATCAGCCCGTTGGCGACTTCGTAGGCGCATGGCGGGATATGGAACGAGCTGTGGCGATGGGAAAGGTACGTACATTGGGTATCAGCAACTTCGATGCAAGCGATGATGTGTTCGAGAAGATTATGAACGAATCGCGTGTGAAACCTGCCGTTCTCCAGATCGAATGTCACCCCTACGCACAACGGTTGTCCATGCGCGAGAAGGTAAAGCCCTACGGCATCCACATTACCTGTTGGTTTCCGTTGGGTGGTGCGATGTCGAACGGTGCGCTGTTCAAAGACCCGGCAATCATGAAAATAGCTGAAGCGCACGGCAAGACACCGGCACAGGTCATTCTCCGCTGGCACATGCAGGAGGGTTTTTCCGCCATTCCCGGAGCATCGAATCCTGACTATATCAAGGAGAATATCGAAATTTTCGACTTCGAGCTGACCGATGAGGAAATGACACAGATGCGGGGGCTGAATAAGGAACAGCGGTTCTTCAATATGTCACTCGAAGAGAAGGAACGGGCTTATCTGGGAAAAATGCAGATTCCGACAAATAAATAAGAGCTATGGAATACAGAACATTGGGGCTGAGCGGACTGCGAGTGTCCGCTGTCGGGTTGGGCTGTATGGGTATGAGCCATGCCTATGGTGCACCTGCCGACAAGCGCGAGATGACAGAACTGTTGGCCGATGCCGTGGAGATGGGCTATACTTTTTTCGACACGGCCGAAGTTTATGGTACGCCCGACCGTCCGCACGATAATGAGGAACTGTTGGGCAAGGCTCTGCAACCGTTCCGTGACCACATCGTCATTGCCACGAAGTTCGGCCTGACCTTCGATGCACCTCATGCGGCTGGACCGCACGCCCTTATTCCCGATTCGCAATCGACAACCATCCGGCGATCGGTAGAGGACTCGCTTCGCCGCTTGTGTACCGACCGCATCGACCTCTATTATCAGCACCGTATCGATTCTAAAGTGGAACCGGAAGAGGTAGCAGGCGTAATGGCAGACTTGATCCGTGAGGGTAAAATCCTGCACTGGGGCATTTCGGAGGCAAACGAGGAATATCTTCGTCGTGCCCACAAGGTCTGTCCTGTCACGGCCGTACAGAACCGATATTCGATGATGGCACGCAGCCATGAAGAACTGTTTCCTGTGCTTGAAGAGTTAGGTATCGGCTTTGTTGCTTTTTCGCCACTGGCCAACGGGCTGCTGACCGACTGTTATACGGCAGACACGAAATTTGACGCTGCAACCGATTATCGGGCCTCGATGCCACAGTTCCGCAGGGAAAGTTTCGAGCAGAACTGTTCGTTATTCGCCCTGATCGGCAATCTGGCAGAGGAACATCACGCTACCCCGTCGCAGATAGCATTGGCGTGGATGATGAACAAAAAGCCGTGGATTGTCCCTATTCCCGGAACGCGTCGTTTGTGCCGGTTGAAAGAGAATATCGGAGCTGCCGATGTACATCTGACTTCCGAACAAGTATCGGCAATTGACAAGGCATTATCCACAATGCCAATGAGCGAAGTATTCGGAGGTTCACCAATAAAACAGTAAGTCATGAAACCGAAAATAATATGTCATATCATGAGTTCCGTTGACGGACGGTTGCTCAACAGCCGGTGGACGGAGCCGTTCGACGGTACACCTACCTCGGATTTGTTACAGGCCTATGCCTCAATCGGTCGTGAATTGGGCACAGACGCGTGGATGTTCGGAAAGAATACCCTCCGTGCGGTATTTCCTTATAAATGGAGCATCGACGGACATACCGTATCGTTGGATTATCCTGCCGTATTCATCGGTGAGCGCCGTTCGGAGCGGATGTTTATCGTTGCAGACCCGGATGCCGACATCTTCTTTACCTCCGCAACCGTGAGAGGCGACAATATTCTCGTTATCGTGGGGCGGAATGCAACGGTAGAATACCTCACACATCTGCTTGAAAAGCGGATTTCTTATCTTATCGTTAATAATGCAACCGACCTTCGGGAAGGGCTCGAAGCTGTCGGACGGGAGTTCGGCATCCGCAGCGTTTCGGTACAGGGAGGCGGCATATTGAACGGTGAGTTGCTCGCCTATGGTTTGATAGATGAATTAAGTCTGGTGGTCTATCCCGGCATAGACGGACTTTCGGGTGTCCCCTCCATCTTCGAATACGTTGGCGGGAAGAGTTCAAATCCGGCCGATGGACAGAGTTTGCAATTGCTTTCCGCATCGCAGCGGGAACACGGTGTCATGTGGTTGCAATATAGATTTCATAAAACTCGAAACGATGAATAGGATGATATTACACACCATACTGCTTTGCTGTCTGTGTATGGCATCTTGCTCGGACAACGAAGAAAACAAACCGGTATTACCGCCGGATCAAGAACTGGAAGAGCCTGAAACTCCCGATAAACTGCAAAATTACCCAGGCCTTATGAACAAGACCAATCCAGTTCCTGCTGTTTATGAACAGGAGGCAGAGCAGAGAGGAGAGGTAGTGCGTATCGACTACGATACGCGCGATTATGCAGAAGGTACGGGAGCGGTACGCACCAACATGGCATACGTTTACCTGCCATACGGCTATGATGAACACACAGACCGGTGCTATAACGTACTTTATTTTGTGCACGGGCATTATGGCACAGCGGCAACGACGTTCGAGGCGGAAAACGGATTGGTACGCAAACTGCTCGACCACATGACCGAGAACGGGGATATGGCTTCTACTATCGTCGTATCACCGAGTTATAACTACGGACAGCCAACAGCCGATTATGCCGATGCCGACCCGTATTGCGAAGCTTTGCCGCAGGAACTTGTAAACGACCTTATGCCTGTCGTGGAAAGCCGTTATCGTACCTACTCCCAAAGTACGGATGCCGCTGGCTTGGAGGCTTCACGTGAGCATCGTGCTATCGGAGGTTTCTCGATGGGAGCCGTCACAACATGGTATGCATTGGAGCATACGCTTGATTATTTCAAATATTTCATGCCTGTCAGTGCCGATTGCTGGTCATTGGGACGATTTGCAGGAATGAACCGTCCAGATGAAACGGCTCAGTATCTTGCTGACATCATCCGTCAATCTTCTTACACGGGCAATGGATTTTACATCTGGGCGGCAAGCGGAACAGACGATTCGGCGTATCGGGAAACATTGGTTCAGATTGAAGCGATGGCAAGACTTACGGAGATGTTTCCGCTTTCCAATCTCACTTTTCACGAAAAGGACGGGGCACGTCACGAATTTCGACCTTTGGCGGAATACTTCTATAATGCGTTGCCTTTCTTTTTTCCAAACAGGCAGAATGGGAATATGAACAGTTACAGACATTTGACAACATCCAGCACTGTAAAGGATGTCATAGAGCATGAGGCGTTCTCAGGCTTTGGACAGTTCATTCTACCTGCCGAACGGAGCTATGATGACAATATGAGGCTTGCGGATGTGGCAAGGCTGTTACCATACCACAACTATGTGACGGGTGAGCGTACCGTGGGAACCATCAACAAGATGATAGACTATGTAAGTGACGGCAACCGGCTTTTTTACGACATTTATTCCGATGCGGAGAAACGGGCGGATTCGCGCAAAAATAATACGGGGCTGTTCTTCTTTCGTGGTGAGTCGGGCAAACCGTTCGCCATCGTTTGTCCCGGAGGCGGATTTTCATACGTGGGAGCCATCCACGAAGGTTTTCCGCTTGCCATCGCTTTGAGCGAAATGGGATACAACGCTTTTTCTATCCAGTACCGTACAGGAGGAGCGCAGGTGGCGTGTGAAGACCTTGCACAAGCCATCGACTTCATCATGCGTCATGCGGAAGAGTTGCAGGTGTCTACCGAAGACTATTCGCTGTGGGGCGGCTCGGCAGGCGCAAGAATGGCTGCCTATCTCGGCTCTTACTCCACGCAGGGTTTCATTGATGCGGCACATGAGCGTCCTGCAACTGTTGTGATGGGATATACCGGACATTCCGACTATACACGCAACGATCCGCCGACTTATGTGGTAATTGGCGATAACGATGGTATTGCCAGTGCATCTGTCATGAGGCAACGGGTAGAGAATCTTCGAGCGTCAGGTATTGATGCCGAATTCCATCTGTTTCCGAATTTACGGCACGGATTCGGGCTGGGCATCGGGACAAGTGCGGAAGGCTGGGAGAAAAATGCCGTAAAGTTCTGGGAGAAGTATATTTCCCGTAAAAATGGTAGTTCTTACAGAAAATAGTGTAAAGAGTGTGCAGTCGTCCATTTTTACCTTTGCAATGAATTTGTAAAACAATATAAACAATTAAATATGAAAAAGATAATAACAACCGTATTGTGTGCGACAATGGCTGTATGCAGTACCTTAAATGCACAGGAAACAATGAAAGAGAGCAAAGCATTTGTTGTGGCCGATATGTCGAATTTCAAGAGCCACAATAGTAACCCGTGGGGATTGGTCTATGCCGGTGCCCTTACGGAGAATAAGGAAGGGGCTGTGAACATCCACCCCATTACCTATAATCTGAACGGGTTGAAAATCGTCGCCAACGTCTATACGCCCACCGGCTACGACCCAGCGAAAAACTATCCGGCAATCGTGGTAGCTCACCCGAACGGCGGCGTGAAGGAGCAGGTCGCCGGGCTTTACAGTCAGCGCATGGCCGAAGCGGGCTATATCTGTCTGGCGTTCGATGCCGCCTATCAGGGGGCCAGCGAGGGAGAGCCACGCAATACGGACAAGCCCGCCCTCCGTATCGAAGACATCCGCCGTGCCGCAGACATCCTGTTGCAATATCCCGGTGTGGATGCCGGTAGGCTCGGTATTCTCGGCATCTGCGGAGGTGGCGGCTACACGCTGAAAGCCGCACAGACCGACAAACGGTTCAAGGCGATCGCCACATTGAGTATGTTCAACACGGGGCTGGTGCGCCGCAACGGATTCCTCGATTCACAGATAAACAGCGTACAGGAGCGTTTGGCCGATGCCTGCGCCGCCCGTCAGAAAGAGGCCGAGGGCGGCGAGATAGAATACGTCGGCGATATGAGCGGCGTAACGCCCCAGCAGGCTGCCGCGCTTCCGTTCGACCTCTATCGTGACGGCTATGGCTACTACCTGCAAAGCCACGCCCATCCCAATTCGACATTCCGCTATACGAAGAGCAGCCTTATGGATTTGATGGCATTCGATGCCAGCGAAGGAATGTATCTTATCAATCAGCCGTTGCTGATGATTGCCGGAAGCATTGCCGACACGTTCTACATGACGGAGCTTTGTTACAGCAAAGCGACCGGCGCACAGCAGAAGGAATTGTTCCTGATTCCCGGCGCGACGCATATCAAGACTTACTATGTGCCGGAGTATGTGAATCAGGTGGTGGATAAACTGACAGAGTTTTTCAGTAATAACCTGTAAAACAATGAAACAGAATATATTTCTCTATGCGGTTTTATCGCTGTTTACAATTACCACAGCAACCGGATGTGACAAACACTCAGAGAATAGTTTGCCCGATAATGCTATTCGCGTCGAAACAGCCGAAGTGATGGCAATAACCTCTGATAATGCCATTTCTGGCGGTCGTATTATCGGTGAAACGCAAGCGATAAAGGAGTTCGGCATCTGTTGGGCGACAACCGACAATCCGACCGTTTCCGATAACCACAATGTAGGAGCCGGGGATGCAAGTTTATTTGCCTGCTATGCTACAGGACTTTCGGCAAGTACGACCTACTATGTCCGGGCATATGCAACGACTCCCGATGGAACGGTTTACGGGCAGTCCCGCCAATTTACGACGCTTTCCGGTTCGGATGACGATACGCCTCCTGCCGGTGGGGATGACGGGCAGAATCCGTTAGCTTCTACCATCTATCTGTGGCCGGAAGGAAATATGGCGAAGATTACGAATTACACGGGCAGTCAAGGCTCATATCAAGACCCGCCATCGTTCCGCCCTTATATGAACTATTTTCCAGTTGCCGAAGACATGGCGATCAAAGGTGCCGTTCTCGTATGTGCGGGCGGTGCATTCCAGTTCCGTAGCGACCGGAACGAAGGTACGCCGGTCGCCCAATGGTTTGCCCGTCACGGTTATCAGGCTTTCGTGGTGAATTATCGGGTACAGCCTTACCGTATGGAAGAAGGAAGCCTCGATTTGGCCCGTGCCGTCCGCTTTGTACGCCAACATGCCGCTGACTATGGAATAGATCCGAATGACATCGCTTCGGTGGGATTCTCTGCCGGAGGCATCCTTTGCGGTGATGAAGCCCTTAATTTCGATGAAACGGTAAACGGTACGGCACTCACTTCCGACTATCGTCCCGACGCACTCGACGAGATTTCCGCCAATGTCTGCACCATCGGAATGATTTATGCCTTCTACGGTCGTCTGAGCGTGGCATCGACCGATGTGGAAAAATTCAAGGCGGCTAAAATCCCGCCCACGTTCTTTGCATACGGAACACGAGACCCGTTCTACCGTCAATTCCAAGTGTGTGCCGATGCCGTGCGTGAGGCAGGCGTTGAAGTCGAGCAACACGAATATGACGGTCTTCCGCACGGATTCGGATACACCCATGAAGAATGGATGGTCAGTTTCGACCGCTGGATGACAGAAATAATGTCCAACAATTAAATAACAGAAAATATGAAAGCAAAACTTATAACCTTACTTGCCGTCCTGCTATTCTGTGCGGGTGCAAATGCGCAAAACTCTTCGGCAAATGAACAGCCGGCAAAGAAAATTCTTATCGCCTACTTTAGTTGGGGCGGCAATACACAACACGTAGCGGAGCATATCGCCTCGCTGACGGACGGCACACTGTTCCGTATCGAACCCGAAAAACCGTATCCTACAGAATACAAACCTTGTACCGAAGTGGCGAAAGCGGAAAAGGAGTCGAATGCCCGACCGGTTATCAAAAACAAGGTTGAGAACTGGGATGAGTATGACACGATTTTTATCGGCTGTCCTGTATGGTGGTGGACGGCTCCGATGATTATCAATACCTTTACGGAGAGCTACGACTTCAAGGGAAAGACCGTCGTTCCATTCTGTACTTATGCTTCAACTTACCGGGATGAAACACTGGCTAAAATCGCAGAACTTACGCCTGATGCCGAGCATTTGAAAGGCTTCGGAGCCGTAAATAAAAGCACGAAAGGCATCGAAGAGTGGTTGCGGACGATACGGATCATACGATAAGCCGCTGAAATATAGTTAAAAACAACAAAACTCGCAATCGCCATCTGTATGGTTGCGAGTTTATTTGTAACTTTGTAAATTGAAATCAAACGGTTACGACATGGAACACCCAAAAGATATTATCGTTGCCGATAAATTGGGCATCGTGCGGACAGATTCCGAAGAGGAGTATCTGGCTCATCTGCTCTGCTTGGGCGGTACGTGCCGCTACCGTTTCAACGAGCGTGATTTTGAGTTGCACACCGGGGACCTGTCGATTGTCCGCAAACGGAAAATGCTCGAAAAGATACAGCCTTCAGACGATTTTCAATGTAAGATAATTTATGCCGCACCCGGGTTTATCGAGCTGTGCACACCGCAAAGCAACTACGGCATGAAAGGTTCGCTGGCTCTTTTCCTCAATCCCGTGATGCACCTCACTCCCGAACAACAGATTGTGTGTCGCCGTGATTTCGAGCTGTTGGAACTGCGTCTTCAAAACACGGAACACCGTTTCTACCGTGAAACGCTTATCAATGCTATGCAGGCAGCCATTCTTGATTTCTTCGATTTTCATGCACGTATTTATGGTGAGAGCGATATTTCGACGCAGAACGCCTCCATCATGAGCCGTTTCCTGAAAATGCTGGAAGCAGGGGCGTATCGTGAGCATCGGGAAGTCACCTACTATGCCGACTGTCTGTGCGTGACGTCAAAATATCTGTCGGAGGTGTCGAAAAAGGTCAGCGGGTATGCCGCCAACTATTGGATTAACCGCTATACGATTCTCGATATCTCACGGCTGTTGCGCGACAAATCATTGTCGTTCGTCCAGATTTCCGATATGTTCGGCTTCTCGTCGCCTGCCTATTTCAGCCGTTACGTGCAACAGAACTTAGGCGTCAAACCATCGGATTATAGGGAATAATTATTTTTCATTTCTTGCATAATCGGTAAAAATCGCAGTTTTTACCGATTTTTTTGTATCGCCGTATTTCGGCATCCCCTCTACCTTTGCATAGGTAACAATTAAAAATCAGAATATATGAAATCTTTGATTATGACGGCACTCTTACTCCTGACGGGTGTGGCCGGAGCAAGCGCACAGGAAAATGCAAAAACATTCACTGCCGAAGAGCAGGCGATAGTCGAATTATCCAACAACAAGTGGGATTGGATGTCGGAGAAGAACGTGGATAAATTGGCGGAATTGTTTCACGAGAACTCGCAGTTCGTTCACATGGGTGGTTATTGGGGCAAACAGGAAGAGCTGAATACCATTCGAACGGGTGGCATTTGGTATAAGAAAGCAGAAATACACGACGTGCAGGTCAAGTTTGCCGCATGTACGGCAACGGTGTACAGTCGCATTCATCTGAACTCCGAGGTCGGTGGAAATGCCGTCCGCTTCCCTTTTATCGTAACTGAAGTCTATGTCATGGAAAACGGCAAATGGCAACTTTCCACGCTTGCCTTTACAAGAACTTTGGGTGAATAATCAAATAATAATCAGATATGAAAATCAAGAATTTATTTTTTACAACTATGCTGTCCATATCATACCTTATGACTTATGCACAAACCGCAGAAACATTCCGCCAACCTTATCCGTTGGGCGAGAAAATATCCCCCAATCCCAATTTTACGGGCAAAGTATGGCTCGCACCTTTGAGTGAACGGAAAGAGTTGAATGTTCCGATGGCAAATGTTACTTTCGAACCGGGATGTCGTAACAGTTGGCATTCGCATAAAGCAGGTCAGCTTTTGATTGCCACCGCAGGTGTCGGTTACTATCAAGAGAAAGGACAACCCGCCCGACGGTTGTTCCCGGGTGACATCGTGGAAATAGCTCCCGATGTGGAGCATTGGCACGGAGCGGCTCCTGACAGTTGGTTTGCCCATATTGCCATTACCACCAATCCACAGAACAATGTGGCAGTATGGCTCTCTCCGGTAAGCGATGAGCAATACCGGGAAGCCACGAGCGAAGCGGAAAATCGTTATACAGAATCGAACAAGGTGCTGAGTGTTCGTGAACAAGCTATTGTTGCTGTGGCGTCCTATACGGGAAAAGGCGATTTAGAGCATTTGAGACGGGTTTTTGCGCAGGCATTGGAAGCAGGTATGACAATCAACGAAATCAACGAAGTGTTGATTCATGCTTACGCTTATTGCGGATTCCCCCGCAGTTTGAGAGCCATTCAGACTTTCATGCAGGTAGTAGATGAGCGAAAGGCGAACGGGATAAATGATACGGTCGGTCGGGAAGCGTCCGTTACCCCGAATAACAAAAGCCGCTATGAACTTGGTCGTGATGTGCTTGCCGAAATTTCCGGTACGCCAGCCAATGCACCGAAAACGGGATATGCCGTATTCGCACCGACCATCGAGCGGCTTCTTAAAGAGCATCTTTTTGCCGACCTTTTCGAGCGTGATCTGCTGAGCTATCGTGAACGTGAACTCGCTACGGTCTCTGTTCTCGCCGGAGTAGGCGGCGTAGAGCCGATGGCTTACGGACACATGGGCATCTGTCTGCATCTCGGAATCACCGCCGAGCAACTTTCGGCTTTGCTGAATATCGTGGAAACGAACCTCGGAGAGGCATATTCGGAACCGCTTCGCGGAGTGTTGAACCAACTGACGGAAAAGAAATGATAAGAACGACGATTTTATCGGCATTGTTGCTGTCGGTTGCGGCAACAGCCGAAGCACAGCATATAACGATAGCCAAACAAGGCCATTTTTCAGTAGGAGGTCAGACTATACAGCGTTCGGGAACATACGACAACCGTAAATTTGTCGGTTGGGCAGAGCAGGAAGAGACCGGACAAAGTTATCGTGCCGACCATGCTTTCGTGGATTTTCAGATTCCGACCGATGCTCACCGGCTACCATTGGTCTATGTGCATGGTTACGGCGGGTCAGGCGTTTGTTGGCAGATGACACCTGACGATAGAGAAGGGTTCGCCACATTGATGTTGCGTCGCGGTTGGAGCAGTTATGTGGTGGATTTGCCCGGGCGCGGACGTGCAGGTAGAACTTCGGCAACAACGACAGTTAAACCCGTAGCCGACGAAATGTTCTGGTTCGACATCTGGCGTATCGGAATCTGGCCGAAGTACAACGAAGGTGTGCAGTTTCCGAAAGACTCCGTCTCTCTTTCGCAGTTTTTCCGTGAGATGACACCCGATTTGAGTGATCATCGGTGGGACGTGCCCGCTCTCGGTGCATTGGCCGAACGCATCGGCGACCACATCCTCGTAACCCATTCGGCAGGAGGCTTTCCCGGATGGATGGCCGCCATGCAAAATTCAGAGGTCAAAGGGGTCGTATCTTACGAGCCGGGCGGATTCGTGTTTCCCGAAGGAGAAGTGCCGGAACGCATTGATGGGCTGACGGGAGGAGTTGCCGGAACCCCTGTTTCAATGGAGCAATTCAAACGACTTGCAAAGATTCCCATTGTTCTCTATTTCGGGGACTATATTCCCGACACACCCACCGAGAATCTCGGCGGTGAAAACTGGCGTGTGCGTCTTCAAATGGCCCGTAAGTTCGTCGAAACAATCAACCGACACGGCGGAAATGCCACATTGGTAGAATTACCTAAAATCGGTATTTACGGCAATACGCATTTTCTGATGCAGGATTTGAATAATGGTGAGTTGGCAAGATTGCTTGATGAGTGGCTAAATGACAATTTAGTCAAAAACAGTACACGGTTTTTCTAATAGCATATTAAAAACATACTTAATATAACTTCATAACAAGTAAATAAACATGAAAGAACAACGTAAAAAGTCTTCTCTTTTTTTGAAGAGAAGCAGCACCTAATCCACTTTGCTACCGAACAGGATGTAGCAGAAGAATTGTTTGAGTTACTCTCCGAAGCGAGAGAACTCTATCTTCAGGATGTGATTGTGGGTGGCAAGCGATATAGCCGCTATGTGGATGACTTCATAAATAGTCACCGATACATCAACTGCAACAGTGCAGTTTGCCGGAATTGCCACGAGATGAACATCCACATCGTCAAGGGGCTGCTGACCGAATGCGCCCATCTTGTCCAGCCTCTCTTTACCGCATCCGACTTCTCCTTTGAGAAGTGTATGGAGTTACAAAGGAAGTATGACCGGTCGGAACCGTTGCCGCCACCGATCGAACATCATGTAGGTAGGGATATAAAAGCTCCACCGCTTTCTTTCGGCTGTAATTTTACTCAAGAACAGATGACAGGTATTGTGTCTTGTGCCAATACTTATCATCTGTTTTGCGTTTCAGAAGTTTGCACCGAGGATATGGAAGCTCTCTTTTCCTGCAAAGAGGGCTTTCATATTCGGGTAAACAATCTCCGTCATGTGGCTACTCTTTTCGATGCGCTACTCGAAAATTCCTTCATCCAATCCCGTTGGCAGTCTGTCCTCGACAAAGGGCGGTTCCTGCAATCCAAAGACGGCGTACGGTTCATTACCGCTTCCAATCTTTCATCGGCACTTTCCGCTGTCAGAAACAACAAGACAGCGGTCATCTACAGTATCAGACGAGCCATCGGTCAGTTGAAAGAAAGTGTGAACAAATCCACCATGTGAAAGATAAAAGAGTGAGAGTTAGAATGATACTTGCATAGTATCACGCCGATAATTCTCACTTCACTATCGGCATATCATACCTTTGTACTCCGTTATCAGCACGTCGATAACGGAGGCACAATCCCATTGTCAAACTTTAATTAAAAACATATGCCGAACAGACTAACTTTCATGGAGCGGATGAGCGAACGGATTACCGCCCTTGAATCGGTTCTTAAAAAGCTGGAACCAGTTGAAAATATCTTGGAACGGATGGATTTGTTGGAGAAAAGCATTTATTCGACAAAACGGGTCTTTACGTTTCAGGATGCCTGTATGTATATCGGGGTTTCCGACAGTATGCTGTACAAACTCACGGCGAACAAAGAGATTCCGCATTACAAGCCGCGTGGCAAGATGATTTACTTCGCCAAGGAGGAATTGGATGAATGGCTTTTACAGAACCATGAACCGACTGCAGACGATGCCATACGCATGGCGACCGAAGCTGCAACGACACAACCATTCTTAAAACAAAGACGTTATGGAAAACGAAAGAAGGACTGATTATAACATAGGTTCAGGACTTGAGGAACATAAGTTGCTGGATATTCTTGCCGCTTCCCAGATCAGGGCTACTGATACCTATGAAACGCCCCCGCAAATCATTTGGATAGACAATTCAACGATAGCCACGCTTGGCAATTTCAGTGCTTCGACCGGTAAGGCCAAGTCGAAAAAGACATTCAATGTCTCGGCACTCGTCGCCGCATCGTTAGCCGGGCGGCAGGTATTGAATTACCGGGCGCATCTGCCCGAAGGAAAGCGCAGAATCTTGTACGTCGATACGGAACAAAGCCGTTTTCACTGTCACACGGTCTTGGAACGCATCTTACGACTGGCTGGACTGCCCACGAAGACCGACAACGAGAACCTCGACTTCATTTGTCTAAGAGAATATACTCCGGCGGTACGTATTGAAGTCATCGACTATGCCCTCCGTCAAAACAAAGGCTACGGTCTGGTCATCATCGACGGTATCCGCGACTTGATGCTCGACATCAATAATGCCGGTGAATCGGTGGAAGTCATCAACAAGATGATGGAGTGGTCTTCCCTGTATGACCTGCATATCCATTGTGTACTCCATCTGAACAAAGGGGACAACAATGTGCGAGGACATATAGGTACAGAGATGAGCAACAAGGCAGAAACCGTATTGGTCATCAGCAAAAGCAATGACAACCCAAACATCAGCGAAGTCCACGCATTGCATATCCGCGAAAAAGAGTTCAAGCCCTTTGCTTTTACCGTTGATGAGAGCGGTCTGCCTGTCATGGCTGAAAACCATTCGTTCAACGGAGAAATCAAACATAAATCCCGGATGAGTTTCATGGACTTATCCATAGAGCAGCACAGGGAAGCCCTTGCCGCTGCTTTTGGGGACAAGCCCATCAAAGGATTCGAGAATGTATTGGAAGCTCTCATGGCTTCCTATGCCGCTATCGGGTTCAAACGGGGTCGAAGTGTCATGGTAAAGTTGCTGCAATACCTGACCGACAATCTTAAACTTATTATCAAGCGGGATAAGCTATTTTATAATGACATGACACCTACCGAGGTCATGCTTTTCGATGAAGAATGAGACTGCGGCAAATCTGTCTCGGATATAACTGAAAGAAAAATGACCATAGCAGAAGCAAAACAAGTGCGTATCGTGGATTTTCTGGCACAGCTCGGCCACCATGCACAGCATATAAAGTCGGAACAATACTGGTACTTCTCACCGTTACGGAACGAGCGTACCCCGTCGTTCA